>SMTZ1_10000242_pt1 | contig 71899 bp, 75 predicted proteins | sample DeeMarSWOR136_30_FD_25667 | JGI IMG/M metagenome (IMG submission 25667) | reverse complement strand
TAAGTCATTTACGTGAATTAAATCTAAAGAATGTTCGAATAAATCTTTAAACTTTTCTCTAATCTCTTTTTTATTATATTCCATCGTTATATCAAGAAAGGAACTCTAATTTATTTGAAAATAATTACTTATCTAAAGACATTGTGACAGTGTATATTATATAACTCTTTCTTTTTAAAAAAATGAAAGTAATATGGTAAAATAATTGGTTTCAAGAAAAATTTGGATAGAATTAAGTATTTTTCTCAATTAAGCTTTATTTTATTAATAGGAAGAATTTTATTTCAAAAGTAATTAATTTTTATAATGGATATTAATCAATATAATAAGTGATCTTAATGACCGATATAAAAAAGGATTATCAAAAAATTCTCGGGTCTGTTCAAAAACCTGTCAAAGGAGAAGCAGGTAAAACCGGTACTTGGAGTTCTAAAAAACCTATAATTGATTTGGAAAAATGTATTCCTGCAAAATCAGGAAAACCAAGTTGCTTTAATTGTTGGCTCTACTGTCCTGAATCTGTGGTTTCAAGAACAATCCCTCCAAAAATTGATTTAGAATACTGTAAAGGATGTGGAATCTGTATGGAAGAATGTCCAGTAAAAGCCATAACCATGGAAGAGGTGAAAACAGAATAACTATTATAGAATCTAAATCTGAAATCTTTAAAAAAAGAGCAAAGATATTAACCGGTAATCATGCTGCGGCTCATGCTTTTCGACAAGCTAAAGTGGGAGTAATATCTGCTTACCCAATAACACCTCAAAGCCCTGTAGTTGAAAAAATTGCAGAATTTATAGAGAAGGGTAAATTAAATGCTAGATTTGTAAAAGTAGAGTCTGAACATTCCGCACTTGCAGTATGTTGTGCGGCTTCTGCTACAGGTTCAAGGGTTGGAACAGCAACAGCCTCGCACGGGTTAATGTTGATGTATGAGATGCTTCCTTGGGCAGCGGGGAATAGGTTACCTATTATAATAAATTTAGCAACAAGAAGTTTAGGTGCGCCATGGTCTGTATGGACAGATCACTCCGATTTTATTACCATTAGGGATGTAGGTTGGATTCAGCTCATGTGCGAGACCAACCAAGAAATTTATGATACTAATATTCAAGCGTTTAAAATTGCTGAAGATAAACGCGTGTTTGTGCCAACAATAGTAGGTTATGATGGTTATATTCTTTCTCATACCATGATGCCTGTAATATTAGAAGATCAAGATAAAATTGATGAATTTTTACCCCCTTTAATTCATCATATTAATCTCTCAGATATTTCGCAAGTTAAAGGTATAGATCCAGTTACCACTCCTCATTTAAGAGACAGAGGTGTAGAGGGTACTGCTCCAGGATATTATGAATATAGATATGCTTTACAAAAAGCATTAGAAAATTCTATTGATATTATCAAAGAAGTTCATGATGAATTTGCAGCGAAATTTGGTAGATCCTATGGAAATGGATTATTTAAAGCTATTGAAACAGATGATACTGACACAATTATTTTCGCTATGGGTTCAGTAGCTTCTCAAGCAAGAGTAGCGATTAAGAAACTTCGTAAAAAAGGGATGAAAATAGGTTTGGTGAGTTTAAAAACATTCAGACCATATCCAGCAAAAGAATTAAGAGAATTTTTCAAAGACAAAAGGACTATTATTGTGTTTGATCGAGAAATTGGATATGGTTATGAAGGTGTACTAAGTTATGAATTAAAATCAGCACTTTATGGCCTTAAAAATCAACCATTTGTTAAAGGATTTATTGTAGGATTAGGGGGAAGAGATGTGAAAACCGAACATATAGTTGAAGGAGTTAATAAGGCATTAGAGCAAGAAAAAGTAGGGAAGATTTCATTAAGCACGGAATTTTTAGGGTTAAGACTTGGTGAATTAAAAGAATATGATGAAGCTAATTTCTTTAAGGAGGTTAAAAACTAATGGTAAAAGTAATGGATATACCTGAAGAGGAATTTATTTATCCTGGTAATAGAGCATGTGCAGGATGTTCCATGGCATTAATTTATAGAATTGCACTAAAAGCTTTAGGTCCAAATACAATAATTACGGTTCCTGCAAGTTGTTTAACTGTTCTCCATGGAATGCAGGGATTTTGTACTACTAAAGTTTCTGTGCTTCACACCCCTTTCGCAACTACAGGTGCTTCGGCATCAGGAATAGTAGCATCATTAGAAGATAAAGGATTAGCAGAGAATATAAATGTAGTGGCATTTGCAGGCGATGGAGGAACTGTCGATATAGGGATTCAAAGTTTGAGTGGAGCTGCAGAGAGGGGGACAAATTTTATCTTTGCATGTTATGATAATGAAGCTTATATGAATACTGGAGTTCAAAGAAGTGGAAGTACTCCTCCAGGTGCTTTTAGTACAACAACTCCCGGTGGAAAAATAGGGTATAAAAAAAATATGGCAAAAATTATGGAAGCTCATGGAATTCCTTATGTAGCCACAGCCATTTCTTCTTACCCTCTTGATTTATATGAGAAATTTTTTAAAGCAAAAAGTATTTTTGGACCAAAATATATTCATATCCTAGCTCCCTGCCCTCCAGGATGGGGATATGAGCCCAAAGATTCAATTGAGATTGGTAGATTAGCAGTTCAAACTGGATTTTGGCCATTATTTGAAATAATCGAAGGAAAATTTGAGCTCTCAAAAGATAGTAAAAAGTTTGTAGATAAAGCAAAACGTAAACCTATTGAAGAATATTTAAAAACTCAAAAGAGGTTTAAAATTTTATCAAACGAACAAATTGAGAATTATAAGCAATATATTAATGATGTATGGGCAGAGATTAGAGAACGAATAAACAAATAATCTTTTTTTTATTATTTTCTCACTCTTAAATCTGTAATTGAAGTGAACTTAGTTAAGTAACATAAATTTGGAATCATAAAAAATAAAAAGTACATATATTTTAAATAAAATGAGACTTAATGCTAAGAACATTTATATTCAATGAAACTAAGAAAAGTTGGATTGAGGAAGAAAATCTTTTTACTCACGATTTATGTGCAATTTTAGATGAAGAAAATAGGAAGATATATCTATGGAACGGACCTAAAAGTTCCAAAGAAAGAATTGATAAAGCAAATGAATCTTTAGTTAATCTGTTATCTAATTATCCAAATATTAATTTTCAACTGATTCAACTTAAAAAGGAAATTCCTAATCTAATTCAAAAAAGATTAGATAAAATGATGGAAGGTGTAAAAAAAAAAGAAGAGATTGAAAAATATGAATTTTCTAAGTTTACAACAATAAGATTATACTTTACTTTTTTATTCTTTTCCATCCTTTGCCCAATCCTTTCCATAATAAATTTAAGCTCATCATTGTCATGGACTATTCAAGGCGATAATTTTGCCATCTCCTCTTATGAATACAAAAATTGGTTAAACATTTCCCATGTTTTAATTATTATTTCGTTAATTTTTTTTATTTTAAATTTAATAATTGGTATATATGAATATGAAACTCAGGTAATTATACTGTCATTAATTGGGTTAATAATTTGTATAGGGATCTCGTTGTATTTACAGCAAGGAATATTTTTATTTTTGTTTCAAGAAAGTCCAACATCAACTATTTATCTTATAAATAAAGGAGACCTTTTATCCTTTTTAGCCATTAATATTATTGGGATTAGTATTCTCGAAATTCCGAACATATTCAAACTACTTTTCTTCATAAAAACTTACAAAAAATTTATCTTTTAATACAAATTTAGATTTATGCGAGATTTTTTCAAATAAAATTTAGATAGTTGAATCGAATAAAGTTTTATATAAAAACATCAATTTAAATAATATGGCTGAAGCTGCTAAATTACTTCCTAATATGGATAAGGAAGATCTAAGAATACTCATGGCAATAGAAATTGGAATGAAAAGATCTGAATACGTGACAACTAATAATATCAAATTTTATTCTAGGTATCCCATTGAAGAAACATTATTTAGGTTAAAAAAAGTTCATAAATTGGATCTTATTATTAGGAATTCTACATCATATGAAATTGGATATACCTTGAATTCTATAGGTTATGATGTATTAGCTCTTCATTCTTTAGTTCAGAAGAATATTATTAGTCAATTAGGACCATTAATTGGGCAAGGAAAAGAATCAGATGTTTATAGCTGTATGGATGATAGTGAAAATATATTTGCTCTAAAGATTTATCGTATGGGTAGAACGAGTTTTAAAAACATAAAACAATTAAGAGATATAGTTGGAAAGAGGGCTCATCTCTCTTGGTTATATATTAATAGACTCGCTGCAAAAAAAGAATTTGAAGCTTTAAAAAGGATCTATACACTCAATTTGAATACTCCTAAACCAATTAGTTATAATAGACATATTGTAGTAATGTCATATTTACGAGGAAAAGAATTAGTGCACTACAGAAGTATCAAAAATCCACAAAAAGTATTCAATAAAATAATAAATCAAATAAAAGTTATCTATCAAAAAGGGAAAATGATTCATGGTGATTTAGGTGAGTTTAATATTGTATTAGATGAGAAGGGAAACATCTTGATAATTGATTGGCTGCAATGGGTTCCTAGATCCCATCCTAATGCACAATCACTTTTAGAGAGAGATATTAAAAATGTTAGCAATTTTTTTTTAAAGAAATACAATGTGGAAAGCAATCCAGAAGAAATTATTCAAGTATTCCTCAAGAAATAAATCGAATTTCTAATGTTTTATAATTTTTCCTTGAATTATGATATCTTCAATCTCCCCTTTTGCTATTATTTCAAGATCCTGGAGAGATGGTTTTATAAAAGTTAGAAACTCTTCTAAATCGAATTTCTTCTTCAAGATGGACAAATTTAATTTGGCTCTACTTGCACTTACTCTCAATAAATTTTCAAAACCTAACTTTATGTTAGAAAGGTTTTGAAAAGACGTAATTGAGTAAATCAAATTAAAGAAATTCTCTCTAAATGGTAGATATTCAATATCCGATAAGACTAAGTTTATATCCCTTTTATTATTTAAATTTTTAATTTTAAAATAGAATTCATGTAACATGTTAAAAGAGATATCTATTCCTACATATGAATAATTAATCTTATCATTTTGATTAAATAGGCTCAACATATGTTCCAGCAATAGGCCTGTTCCACATCCGGCATCTAGAATACGCTTACTCTCAAAATTAGGTTTTTTTAAAATAATTTTGAACTTCTCTTTCTGAATTTGATAATATCTTTTATCATAATAGAATGAGCTTGAATTATATTCATTTATTATTTTTCTCTTTTTATCGAAATTCCTATTTGAACCCTTTTTTGTCATTAATTTAAAAATAAAGGAATTATTAATTACCGATAAAAAGGTTTTAATTCAAAAAAGTTTTTCTTTAAAATATCTTTTTAAGATTTATATTTAAATGTTTTTTTGAAAAAAGTATTAAGATGTCAAGTCAGAATAATAAATCAAAAAACCCATTGGGAATTTTACAGGCCGCTCAAAATAGTGTCATTATCTTAAGGTTAAAGGATGGAACAGAATACAGAGGCCTATTAAAAGAGATTGACGCTTACATGAACATGATTATAGAGGATTGTACCGAAATCATGGATGGAAGCCCTGTGGCTAAATACAACGAGATATTCATCCGCGGGAATAATCTGCTCTTTATTAAACCAGATGCTTCTCAAATTATGTGAATTGATTAATTAAATTGAAAATTAAGAACCTTTCCAAATCAAACCTTACTTCTGTTATTGGTTATGGTACATTTATAACTAAAGGACTCTGGAAAAGTAAGCAAAATGTAGCGGTTTGTCTAATAAAAGACTATATTCGTATTTTTCCTGAAGCTAATTGGTATCCTTATGCTTTACCATTAATTGGAGCTTCTTTTTATGCCCTTAAATTCGATGTTTCGGGGATAGATTTAAAAATTCTAGATTATTATGAGGGTGTTCCGGATGGAATATTTAAACGTGTGAAAATTGAGGTTTTATTAAAGGAGAATATAAAAATAAAAGCATTTATATATATTCCTACAGATGATATAATAAAATCCTATAATTTAAGCCCAGAATTAGATAAATTTGATCGATGGAAAGAAAAAATTAAAAAGATCCCTGGAATTGGAGAAAAGTTTCCCGAGTTACTATTATAATGCTTTTAAAATCTTTGGGAATATCATATTGGTTTGAATAATTGCATAAGATGCGGAATTAGGGGAAAAATATCCTCTATAATTTGCGGATGAAAATATTGAAAGTAAGCGTTTATTGAAAAACCATCTATACCCTTCCTCAAAGCATTCGTGAGCTCTTATTAAGTATTTAAGATTATTAATTTTCATAAAATTATCAAATGCTTTCTTTCCAAAAAACTTAATTCCAGGGCCCCTAAAGCTATTAGAGAAATATAGGTTCTCTACCTCTTTAGGATCATTCCATAAAATCTGATAAATACTGTTAGCAATTGTCTTGTAAACCCTTTCATTGATCTCATTAACTCTTAATCCTTCAAATTTATTTAAAGCATCAAAATCTTCTGGTATTCCGCCATGTAAGCACAATATAGTTTTATTAATTATAAAACATATAGGTATAACTTGATAAAGGGACAATACTTCATAAAATCGTTTGGGATCTTTAAATTTTTCCAGAAATTCATAATAAAACCCATATACTTGATTCATTTCAACAGTTTCATGGTTCCCTTTAAGAACATAATACTGATTTGGATTTAGGATCTTAAGGATAAGTACTAAAATTAAGCATTCTAGTTGATTTTCTCCTCTATCCACGAGATCTCCTAAAAAGAGAACATATTTGGGGTTAGTCTTATTAATGATTTCAATCAGGCGCATTAACGATTCTAAATTTCCATGAAGATCGCCAATCACATATATCATTTCCTTAGAATTATGAAGATTTATATGCATTAATAAAAATTCTTCTAGAAGGATTTCTCTCGCTTTCTTTAAAATTTCTGCAATATCAGAAAATTGAAGTTGTGAAATTAAATGGGGTTCTTCTATTAATTTATGTAATTTAGAATTGTTCAACATTGTATCTTAGTCAATTTCTTCTTTTGCATACTAATATATTAATTTATCTTATTTTAAATCTGAAAGAATGATAAAATTTGGTTTTCTTAATAAGGAAATTTAAAAATTAAAAAGAAATATAATCTTATAAATGAAATAATTGAAAATAACTCTACTAATTCAATTAAAAAATTAACTTCAAAGGATATATCATTGATTTTCGAAGAACTGATATCCAAGTATGAAAATAAGAAATCTAATGAAAAAAAGCTAAATCAAACTTCTGGAATTGTCTATACTCCCGAAAGAATTGTTGACTTTATTGTAAAAAATATATTTAAAACTTACTTTAATGATTTCTTTAATCGATACAATATTAACCTTGAAGATTTTCAATCAAACTTATTATTTTTTGATGCAATTCAATCCTATTTAACTAAAAATACAGAAATGCAAAAGCAATTAAAAAAAAAAATTGAAACTATTAAAATTTTAGATCCTGCATGTGGAACAGGCAGATTCTTAATAAGTATTGCGCAATTTCTCCTTAAAATGTATCAGATTTTTAATTATGGGGCATCCGAAATTGAAATTAAAAAGAAGATCCTACAAAATAATTTATATGGCGTTGAAATAGACAAATCTGCATTCGAAATTACAAAATTAAGGTTTCTTTATTGGTTATATCCTGAAAAACTTTCTATATCTGAAAATAATGCAGAGGATCTGTTTAATTTAAATCTGGAAGAGTCTAAATATTGGAATTATGAATTTGATCTTAATATTAACATCTTTCGGTTGGACTTTCTAATAAATTTTAAATTTTATGATTTCGATATTGTTATCGGAAATCCTCCTTATATTGAGAATAAAAAAATAGAGAATTTAAATTATAAAAAAGAACTAGGGAGAAAATTTAAATCGGCATATAAGTTATATGATTTCTCAATCTTATTTATAGAAAAATCAATAGAAGTTTTAAAACATAATGATGGTTACCTATCTTTTATAATGCCTAATAAATTCTTAGCTGCTGATTATGGATTAAAAATTAGACACATCTTAATAAATGAAACAAGCTTAAGGGAGCTAATAGATCTTTCATCATTACCGATCTTTTATAAAACAGCTATTTATCCAATTATCATCTCTCTTAAGAACGCTGAACCTACTGAAAATCATTTGATACGGATCAGAAAAGTTAATGATTTGAAGGAACTTTCAGACAATATTAATAATCGCTCAAAATTCATTTCTCAAAAAACGATTTCTAACTTTCCAAATAACGTGATACCTTTGATAGAAAATATAAATCTCCTTCACTATCTCTACTCTAACTTTAAACCTATGTCAAATGTATTAAGTGACTTAAAAATAATTTATAGACCTTTCGGTTTTCTAAAATGGGCTAAGAATTTCAAAAATGTTAGCGAATGTAAAAACTCTGATAAAGATTTATTATTAATTGGTACTGGAAATGTTGGTAAATATTTCATAAAGTTTGAAAAACATATAAAAATTTCAAAAAATGATATTGAAATTTCTTTTTATAAATATTATGATCGAGATGCAAAACTTTGGAAAGAATTAAGTGGAGAAAAGCTAATCTTTAGAGAAATTGCTAAAGATTTAACTTGGGTTTATGATCCTGGAATATTTACAAATATAACTGGACTGTATCTCTTAAGAGTTCCTTCATTCGATACGAATAAATTATTTGGTTTGTTAACTATTATGAATTCTAAGTTTATTGATACTGTGTTTAAATTAATGTATGGTACTTTACATATGTCAGGAGGATATTTAAGAGTTAATGGAAGTTTCATTAAAAGGTTACCTCTTCCAGATCAGATACCTCACTCTATTTCATATCTGGGCAAAATTTTGCAGTTCTTATATCAATTAAATTATGAATTTACTTCAAAAAACAGATTAAATATTTTTAAAGGAATAAGTATTCAAACAATAAAAAAAAATATAGAATTCTATGAGGATTTAACTAATTCTCTTATCAACCAGTTATACTTAAAACGAGATGGATTTAAAACATTAGATAGAATCTTGAATTCTCCAAATAAATTTCCTGAAATAATAATAAAATATTTTATTCCTCGCTTTAATTTATCAAAATTTGAGACCTATGATAAGGAGGAATTAGATAATTATTATTATAAAATTAATCAAACGTTTGAAATATTATCTAAAGAAACCAATTTAATGAAACAAATAGAAGCTTCTCTAAAATCAGATTTATTAAGTTGATTTTAAAGCAGATTAAGCTTTAGCAATTTTCTTCAATTAATGCATTAAGAAGGTCTTCGGCTCTTGAAGTATTGAAAATCCCGCATATACATGGTTTCTCTAATTGTTTTGCTGCTATCTGGATTGAAATTTTTCCTTTTCTAATTAATTCTAAATAATATTCAACTAACTGTGGAGAAATACAATGATGACCGCACATTGAGGTAATTTCTAATATTTTTGGAGAAGGTAATAGATCTTTTTTTCCAAAAGTACCCAAAGAAAGATGGACAGTATGCATTTTCAAATTATTTTCCTCAAGAATATTTCTGATATTGCTTATTAAGCCACTAATAACTATTGAAATCCCTAAATCTTCTTCATTAAGCGCTTTAACAACTTTTTTGACATCTTCTACGTTAGTGAAAGTCGCTTGGATCACTGAAGATATCTTCCAAGCCTTCTCTGCTAACATGTTAGTAGGATTATATGTCTTCATTATTTCTGCAACTCGTAATAACTTTTGGCGTGCGTTAGGAAGTTTGTCATTTATATCTTTTGCCAACATAGCTAATATTACATAATCTTTTTTTAAGCTTTCAATGGTACCTTTTCTATGTAAAGAATGGGTCACTTTTCTTTTTCCTCTGTCATTTCAAATTTTTCCTAAACCAATATTTACCTTGGCATTTGGATTTACATGATATCCCTTTCGAGTAAGGGTATCAAGTACCGATATTCTTCCATCCTCTGAGACTTTAGATATTATGCCCACCGTAAATACTGTGTCAATAGTTTTTTCAATTTCCTTAATTTTTGACAAAATTATATTTAATTTCTCATACGTTATTTTAAATTCGATTATTGCTGAAAGAACGCGTTCATCTTGTACATCTTTTTTAATCTTACTAAGATCTTCAGTAAGAAGTGAAGTTACAGGACTTAATTTTTCATATTCCACTCCTAATTTTGTAAGTTCACTTGTAAAATGATTTATATTCTTTAATTTGGTTCCTAATCCTGGGCGTCCAATTTCTATAGAAACTCCGATTTCATTAGCCCCAAATCGATTTGTTACGTCATTTGTCTTCATTTCTTCTGTTCCTCTTCCCGGTACGCCGGTTAATTTATGAGTTGAAATAACATCACTAAAGATATTTCTAATAACTCGAGGCCACTTTAAACGGGAGGGTTTTATCGCATTAACAGGACAATCTGCATTTCTATAACAAATCGAGCATTCAACACACAGATCTTTATCAACTTCTGCTTTATTTTGTTTTATAATAATTGCTTGCATTGGACAGACAATAGAACAATTTCCACATCCTATACATAAATCTTGGTTTATTCTCATAAGGATTAATTTTATAATTACCTAAATTTATTTATTATTTTCATAGATTTTGTTAAATAATCCAATAAGTTTTATTTAATGATATTTCTCCACATCTAAAAAAATTTAAAAAAACAATAAAAACTAAATTTTATAGATCTAATTTTATTATATATCAAAGTTATTAAAATATATTAATTAAATAAAATAATTTGTGAGATCTATGGCTAAAAAAAAAGTAATTCCAGAAGGAACAGAAGAGGATGACGTACCAAGCGGTAAAGTCGATGAAGATGGAGATGAAGTTATTGATTTATACGATGAAAAAGATAATCTAGAAGAAGATCTTGATTATGACTTAAGTCAAATTGAAGATGACATGCTAGTAGATGAAACAGAGGATGAAGAATTTGGGTATGAAATTAGTGAAGTTGAAGCTTTAATGAGAAAAGTTAAATGCGCCCCTTGTCCTGGTAGTTCCAGTAAGAGAGAATGTAAAGTAAGAGATGATTTTGGTTGTCCTCCTGATAAGGCCAAAAAGTAATTCTTCCCTAAAGAATTTCAATTTTAGTATTTCTACTATCATTTTATTTTTTTATCACATAATTACATTAAAATTAAAGATTGAATCCTGGTAATTTCGTGTGCTTTCAAAAAGTAAAAAACGGGCTATTTTAATAATTTTCGATGTCCTCTTTAGCACTTTTATCTGGAATATTAATTATTCATGGGGAAATACTTTTTTAGTCTGTTTTACTCTTTCTACTACAACCTTTCTAATTATATATACACCATTTGAAATATATTGGAGTTTTAGAGATTTATGGTTTGATCGATGGACAGATATTGTTTTAGAGGATATTTTAATTAATAGAATAAAAATTAAGGTACACAACGGTTTTATAATTGCTAATCTAATTTCGCTTTCCAATAAAGCGATAAGCAAAACTAGAAACACTATTATAATAATATGTCATGGATTTTCGGATATAAAGGATGAACTCCAACATTTCTATCTACCTTTTGTGTATCAAGGATATACTATTTTAGCTTATGATGCAAGAGGGACTGGTGAATCCAAAAAACTTGGTAAGAGAAGTAATTTTGTAGAACGCATTGAAGATTATAAGCAGATTATTAATTGGCTATCAAAAAATAGTAATTTAAATAAAATGAAAATTTATGCTGCTGGCTTTAGTATTGGTGCTATAACTATAATAAGTGGAAGTTTTTGCGATGAGCGTATAAAAAAAATAATTGCTATATCTACAATTTCAAAATTTACTCAAAATTTCCATAAATTTAATCCTGTAATTATTATTAACTATTTTCTAAAAGGCGTTAGATTATCTCAAAAATTAGAAGAGAATAAAATTATATCACCTTATAATATTATAGATATTTGTAAAAAAACAGTTTCTGATGAAAATTTTAACAAGTTTTCAGAACGAATATTTCTCATCCATAGTAGAAATGATAATATTATTAAAATTAAGAATTTTCAAGAGAATGCTGAATTGTTGAATTTAAAGCCTACCAATAAATTAATTTTTAAAAAGGGGGGACATATCCAAAAGAAAAATGAAATGGCTTTAGCTGGCGCTTGTTTAAACTACTTTAATTCTTAAGTAAAGTTAAATTTAATCAATAGTTCACTTTAAATACTCCTTTGTTGATACAAATTAAAAAAATAAAAATTTAACATGATAATATGTCCTGCTTGTGGAAAAGAAATAGAAGTTTTAAGCTTAAAAAACTCGTTTAAATTAACTCTTGGAAATATGAAAAAAGGAAAATTCTATGAAGAGAAAGAGCTCTTTTATCATAAAAATTGTTTACTTGCCTGTGATATCTTGAAATAATAGAAAGCACTCAGATCAATATAAAATATGAAATTTAAAATAAAAAAATCATTTGTTTTATGGTTTCTACTACTAATTCTATACTAATATTTACAATTTCTAATTTCTTTTCAAAATAGCAGGAATCTACTTCAGATTTTTCAATCTCTTCAAATATGTTAAAAAATTGTTTATGGGTTTCTAATTCCATGCAGTAAACCTTTTCTCTACTAATATTCTCATTCATGTTAACAAAACATCCATAATCGTGAAACTTATGGTCGAATGCAGGGAATTTTGTTTCCCATAGTTTCTCTCTTAATTTCTCATAAACGTTTCGAGCTAATTCTTCGCAATAATTTTGACTTTTACTGCTATAACAAAAATAAAAAGGTAATTTATCAATATTCTTAATATAATATTCTTTAAGCTTCTTATGAACAAGTTCCATCTCTTTTATTGTTAAATTAATATGAGTATGGTTTTGTTTAGAAAAAGATTTATAAAAGAATGGTTTACGAGAATTTATAATTTTATGTAATTCAATTATATTTAAAATTATTTTTTCTTCAAGCCAATGTTCGAATTTGTATGTGGATAAATCTTTATGTAAATTTTCAATTAGTTTCTCTAAGTATCGAAGCATCAAGGAGGTTTCATGAAAATCCATTATATAAATATTGAATTGATTGTTATTCCAATATTTTTGTATGATATTTTCTACAATTTTAGCTTGTTCGGGGATTTGAGATTCTTTAATCTCCTTATCTTCATTAACGTAATTTGGTACAAAAACTTTTCTCCAAAATCTATTAAGATTTAAACCATTTCTTAAATAATAACCTGACTTATTTTCTTTTTTTGGATTTAAAAATCCATAAGGATTCATTAGAGGTAAAAAGATTAGAATTTGATTTTCATAAGAAATGTGATTAAGATCTATAACTTGGTTTCTTAATCTATTAAAAAATTCAAGAATTCCAAAAAGACCATTATATTCGTTATGTTGAGCACCAATGAATAGCTTTACATATTTAACTTCATCAATATCCTTAGTTTTAGTGATGGTTATGACAGGAATTGGTCCTTCTTCAGTTTCAAATTGATTATAATTAATATTCTCCATTAATTGATATTTTTTGAACTGATTTAAAAGATCATAAAATAAATTATGTCTTTTTCTAATGTTCATTAAAATTTTTAAAGTTTCAATTTTCATTGGAATTCGAACTAATAATTTGATCCCAATCTGTGAAGTTCACAATTTTGTAATAATTTTCGGTAATAGTTTTAAACAATACACATCCAATACAAAACATATTCACAAAATCCTTGAAATCTAAATTCAAAATACTACTGTTCTTCTTAGAAAATCCAATTCCCCTTTCCACTTCGATCTGACCGCTATAACCAGATAGATTTACCACAAATTCTTCTTTAGTTAAGCCTCCAATGTAACTTCCACGGGCTATTCTTGCAAGCCCTCCAATTGGAATAACAAACCCCTTTCTTTGAGTTAGATATATCCTCAAATCAAAAGTATGTTTTCCTCCCTTCCAATCAATTAAACTAAAGTCTGCCATCTCTTGAATGGTATAAGGATAGGGATTACGATTTTCCTGGAATTTATTAAAAAATTCTTTTTTACTCGCTTGAATTATTTTTTTAATTTTTTCAGGATCTGCATCTTTGGAAATATGCATAACTCCTGCTCCGCCTGAACCTCCACTGGGTTTTATAATAAATGATTTTTTACATTTTTTTATAAGAAAATGAACTTTATCAATTATTTCTTTCTCATTAAAGGCTTTTGTAAATGAAAGATATCTCAAATTATATTTTTTAAGAATATCTTTATTAAAGTAGCTTGCTAAATAAGTCAGAGATTTATCATCTGTAACTTGGTAAATTGGATTAACAATAATAGTATTAATTTTTCTAAAATCTTTTTTAATCGTAGTTTTAAACCATTTATCATCTATACGCCTCGCAATTCCATCTCCTATTAAAACATCTACTTTTTCCTCTTTAAATTTAACCCAATTATCATCAAATGACAGATTAGATGAAAGTTGCTTATAATCTGCAATTAAAAAAACCAAATCAGCAAGGAAATCCTTATCATAATTATCAAGGTTAAAAATTTTCAACCTAAAATTTCTTTCTTTTAATTTCCTCCTTAAAAATTCAATAAGAATAACTTTTTCATGAATTAATGCGTCATTTATAGGTACTCCAATTAAAATCAAAACTCTTTTATCATTCTGCTTCTGCTTATTTATTGCTTGAAGTATAGATAGTAAATAACCGTCATACATTAATTCTTGTTGTTTTTCTGTAATTATTGACAACCCTCGATTAGAACCTCCATTGGTTTCTAATAAAAAAAACTTCTTGCCTTTGGGATTATCACTTACCATAAAATCTATACTTCCAGCATAAAAAGAATCATCAGAAGATAATTGATTATCGTTATTTATTGCTAGAATTTCTAGTGATTTTCTTCTCACTTTATCAACAAAGTCATCATCCTGGGATTCTCTTAATTCAGCAAAAGAAACTAAATCAAGACCTAAAGATTTACCTAACACTATTAGTTCCAAATCTGATTCGGCGATATCTTTTGACATCAAATTAAGGAACTTTGTTAATAAAGATTTACCCAAGTTAATCACTATATCATAGATTAAGAAATAATTAATATTCCTAAATAGAGATTTATTATAAATTTAAAGAACACTATTATAAATAAAGATATCCTTGATGATTTCCTTTAGTACTTAATCTCAGGCTTCCAAGTAATATCTTCTTAACTTTCATTTGTTCCTTAAAACTTAAATCTGAAAAAAGTAAAATATAATTCTTTTCTAAATTGATTACAAAAAGTAACCCAATCTTAATAAGTTTTGAATCTTCAGTTAATAATGAGATAATTACGTAATGGTAAGGAAGGTTTACTAAATCATTAACATTAATTTCTAATTCTATAAGTTTATCATTTTCCTTATCATAATCAGTCTTTATAAATTTTATATCATTTAAAGGTATAGAAATTTTACGATAATTTTCTAAAACTTTTGCAAATTGACTTTGCCTTAAAAATCTTCTCTCTTCTTTGTCTTTCTCGTAAAAATATTTGTTATTTTCTTTAAGTAAAATTATTTTTCTTTCTTTGGATTTCGAAGCACTTTTTTCAATTTCCTTTAATTCTTCAATAGTTTCATCATGGAAAATAATTAGAATATCCGGGTTAACAGTATCAATAAAAAAGTTTTTATAAACAATACCTGCTTCAGTTTTTATCCATCCATCACTATCTATTAGAATAACATTAGCGTCTTTATGTTTCTTAAGGTAGTTTTTTATTAAATCATTACATGAATGTGAAACAATAAATTTGTAATTGGATTTTGGAAATGTACTACCAATAAAAACAGTTTCCTCACTAATTATATCTGCACTTGAAATCAAATAATCTTTTATCTCACCAATATTAAGAGTTGTAGGAAGATACATTATCTGTTGTCCGAGATCTGAATCCAGATACCCTCCCTTGTAACCTTCTTTGAGAATATTATTAGCAAGGTATTTAATAAGACTTGTTTTACCATTACTGATTCCTAAAACCATAACTTTGAGTGGTTTTTTATTTTGATTTTTTTTGATCTCTTCTATTATCGTGTCCTTGATCTTTATCCATTCTTTACTAATTGTGTTTTCTTCAATAATTTTTAGATTATCGTCACTGCTTGTATAAACTTCTAATTTTGAGGGCTTTAGAGCATATAAAGGATAAGCTGTTGCGCTAGGTACGATGATAGTATTTTTTTCTTCATTTTTCTGATGTGAAAAAACCTTTCCAAACACTTCAATTTGTCCTTCGAGTAGCACAATTCTTGCAGGACCTCTAATTAATAAGGTCGTATTATTTTCTATATCTCTTATCATAAAATTCTCATTTTTAAAAATCTATTGATACATTCAAATTATATTTATAATTTAAAAGAAAAATACTTTACTTTTATAAAGTTTATATTTTCAATTCGTAAATACGAAGAATTTCTTCAAATCCTAATTTTGTAAATAATATCTTTGCTGCGCCTTCCACATTTGAATTTAAGGCTAACCTTATGGAATGAATATGGCGAGTCTTAAAATATTCAATAATATGTCTTATAATCTCTTCACCAATTCCCGTTCTCCTTTTCTCTTCCTTCACAATTAAATTGGAAATATAACCAAATCGGTAACCTTTATCAGAATTTCTAACTGAACAATTTGACATTCCAAGAACCGAGTTAGTTGTTTCATCAAAAGCAACAATAACCTCTGATTCTGAATTTTCTTTCAGTCTCTCAGTTAAGCTTGCTCTCCAACGTTGTTCATCAAATTCTTGATCTTTTATTGTACAAAAATTTACCATTAATGAAGTAATTTCATCAATATCTCTTTCCGAAAATTCTCTTATTCTCACTAATTAAACACCTCTAAAATGGTGAGGTTACTTTTATTCGAATCTACAATTTTTTAGAAATTGTTTATTAATTATAATCATTTCCGTTCTACTCAACGATCTTATCTATAAATTTTGTTAGCTCTGAAATAATCTGTGCATGATCTGGAATATTCAATATCGGATGATCGCTATTTTCAAGCCATATTTTCTTTTTCATTTCAGATGCTATATTATCGAAAATAAAATCAATACTATTTGCTTTTATTTGAGAATCCAATCTTCCTTGAAATAATAGTGCGGGACAATCTATATTATGTAAAGATTCTTTCATTTCTTTCATCAATTTGTTGACCTTAGGAACAATATTAAGGGGAATTTTATCATAACCCACCCATTTTCCATTTGTTTCTTCTTTAAAACGTTTCGAATCAACAGGATAATACTTAATAAATATTTTCAAAATTGGTACTAATTTAGGAGCAATCCCTCTAATACCAATAGGAGCACTTATTGTAAATATACCATCCAAATTAATTTGAGACCCTAAGATTAAAGTAAAAACTCCTCCCAATGAATGCCCTCCAATAATAATTTTTTTGCATTTACTTCTAAGGAGAGAATATTCTTTATTTAAAGCATCCTTCCATAATTTTATGGAGGTATTTTTTAAATCTTCTGGAGAAGTTCCAAAACCAGGTAATAACGGAACATGGATCGATTTTTTTATTCATAATTTTCAAGTTAGACCATCATTAATAATTTAAAATTTTAAATACTTTTATGAAAACTAGATTTTTTACTTATTAAATTGTTTATAGCAGGAAACACACATATGTGATCCTTGATAATCAATTAGGCGATTACTCATTGTTAATTCACCACAAATATCACAAGGGATAGAATCTTCTATTTGTGCCATATCAGGTGGATCATATTCAACAACAGTAATTTGAAAAATATCTTCCGGATTGGAACCTAATATCTTTTGAATTTTTTCATCTCTATTTAATTTTTTCGCAGAAAAGAGAGTACTTTTTAATGCTAACTTTACTGCTTTTTTCGATTTTCTGCTATAAATTATAAAATTATTTTTTCCATAATCTTTATGAATAAGATTCCCTTTTCCATAGGTTGTTCCTAATAAAGCTTGTAAAGCATCTACACTGCAGTTATCGTTTTCAACCACTGCTACTAACTCTTCATCTGGTGAATGTTCAAAGCCGTGTTCTAAAACATATTTTGCTACTAGTGTACCGAATGCTAAACCAGGGCATAAATGTCCGTGAAACATAGCAGCTTTTTTCATTAGCTCCTTGACTTCCACTTAAATCACTTCGAATTATAAAATTCTATTAAATATTTTATAAGAAGCTTTGAATATATTTTTTATAGATATGAACATTTTATTTTCAAATAAAAGTGATATGAAATTCTTAGTTGATGCTATGCTGGGGAAATTGTCACGATTTTTAAGAATTTTCGGCTATGATACGATTTATGCTAATGATTTAGAAGAATTGTATGGGATGAATCCCGTTCCAGATGACAGATTAATGCAATATGCTAAAGAAAATTCTCGAATTCTAATAACTAAAGATTATGTTTTTTATAAGAAAATGAAAAAAGATTGTATTTATCTGAAGGGCGAAGGTGTTTATAATTACTTAAATCAACTTAAAATAGTATTAAATTTAAATTATAATTTTATAATAGAGAAAGCAAGATGTTCTGTTTGCAATTCGGCTTTAAAAAAAGTTGAGGATAAAATCTTAATAAAAGAATACGTATTAAAGGAAACTTATAATAATTATGACGATTTTTATCAATGTATTAATCCTAAATGTAATAAAGTATTTTGGAATGGTCCCCATATATTAGATATTACCAATAAAGTTAAGAATAAACTAAGTTCCAATTAGATAATTGATAATTACTTAACTAGTTTTAAAATACTTCTGTTTAATTTCTTGAAATTTTAGTTTAGTTTTTTCAACATCTTCGCTGCAATTTCCTTTTTGATACATTGCATAAGCTTGATTTAACAATTCTAACGTTTTTTTATATTCTTTATTTTTAAAATGATTTTCTGAAAGCTCTACAAGGTAATCTCCTTTCTTCTTGTAAAATTCGAGAAATTGTTCAGAAGTATCTATTTTTTTATCCATTTAATTTAACATTCAAAAAATTCGTTAATTATAAGATATTTATGTACTTGACTTTAATAAAATTAACTAAAATTTTGAAAGTGAATCCTTTTCTGATTCCTTACGATATTTATTCATATCGATAACAATCTCTTTTAAGCGAGATTCGTCAGCAGCAAAAGCCATCAGATGACTTTCTAGTGATTCACGAGCATTGGTTAAAGGTAGGGGATTCTCCTTGTCTTGAAGTGTTTTTAAAAAAGCGTCAATAAGTAAAAAATCTCCTCCTCCATGGACTACAGTCTCAGGGCTAAACTTTTGGGCAAAAAGTAATTTTTTTCCTCCTGATAAATGATCATATAAAATTATTTTTTCTCCGGATTCATAAAAATCCCCAATTAAGGTAGCCTTGGTACCATCAATTCTTAAAGTACGACCTTCGCGTTCACTGAAACCATGCATAGAAAGATTAGCGGTAACTCCATTTTCAAATTCTATATTAACAATTTGATGATCCACCACATTATTATCACATTTATAAACGCATCTACCGTAAGGGCTTGTTTTCAGAATTCTTAATTTAGCTTGATCAGAATAATCCTTCGTCATCTCTTCGGGTAAACCTGAATATAACGGTTCAACTGGCCAATCTCTATAATGTATTAAATATTTTAAGGAAGGTATTACTTTTGAAAGCCCTTTATATAACGTAAAATAATTTTTTCTTAGTTTTGCAATAAAATTGTAAAATTTTATTTCACTTTTCTCCAATAATTGGATGATGGGAGTCAAATTCACATAGATACGTGGAGCAAAATAAAGACAAGTATCTTGTATAGGGCATCCCTCCACACAGTAATTTGGTGCACCTTTTGGTGCATTCTCGGATCTGAAATGTGAGAGACTTCCGAACGAGCTTACTTTTTTTGCCATGGAATTAACCATCCAATACAATAAATCGAGGTCATGACAACATTTTTGAAGGATCATTGGAGAAGAACTTTGCGCGTTTCTCCAATTCCCACGAACAAAACTGTGTGCCATATGGTACCAAGTTACATTCTCGCGATGGGTAATATTTATAATTTCACCTAATAAACCATTCTGGATAGTTTCATAAATTGTTGAAAAAAAAGAGGTATATCTTAAAACGTGCCCTACACCTAAAATCTTTTCCTTTTCTTCTGCTTTTTTAACTACTTGAATACATCCCATTAAGGTATGAGCCATAGGTTTTTCTAATAGAACATCATAACCAGTATCGAGGGCTTTCAACGTTGGTTCGATATGGAGTTGATCCGGAGTACATATAAATGCAACTTGAGCTATTTTCCCTTCTTTAATAAGATCTTCCCAGGTTTTAAAACAATATTCTGAAGAAAGATGATGTAATTTTGCAAATTCATCTCTTCTGGATTTTTTTGGCTCTGCTACTGCTACAAATTGTAATTTCTCGGGATTCTTAATTGCATAATCTCCATAGACGTACAGACCTCTACTTCCCGCACCAATTAATATGGCAGTAATGGGGTTCTCCACATTATTAGCCATCCTTTTAATTCTCCAAGATCTTATGGATCTTTCCTTCCATTAATAAAGAATCTACTAATACTATAGCTGCCATACTTTCAATCACTACAATAACTCTTGGAACAATACAAGGATCGTGCCTCCCTTCAATTTGAATTTCTTGTTGTTCCATAGATTTTATATTAACAGTTTTTTGGGGGATACCTATGCTAGGAGTTGGTTTAACTGCAACAGTGAATTCTATAGGCATTCCCGTCGAAATCCCCCCAATTATTCCTCCCGCATCATTTTTTTTAGTCTTTATTCGCCCTTTTTTAATTATCCAAGGGTCGTTATGTTCAGATCCTTTCATTTTTGCTGCTTTAAAACCCGCTCCAAATTCAATTCCCTTTATTGCAGGTATAGAAAAAATTGCTTTACTAAGATTGGATTCAAGGCTATTAAAAATAGGGCCGCCTATGCCAGGAGGAGTATTTGTAATTATACATTTTATCGTACCTCCTATTGAGTCTTTTAGACTTTTTACAGTTTCTATTTCCTTTACCATAGATTTTGATAATTCTGAATCTAACGCTCTTACTGGTGAATTTTCTCTCATTTCAATAAAATGGTCTACATTTTCAATTTTATATTTTTTAATATCCTTTATTCTCCCTATACTTTTTGTATAAGCAAATACTGAAATTTCGAATTTATTTAAGATCTGTTTAGCTAGTGCCCCTGCGATCACGAAACCTGCTGTAATCCTTCCTGAGAATCTTCCTGATCCTCTATAATCGGCAAAATTACCGAACTTTTTTAGAGCGCTAAAATCTATCTGAGAAGGTCTAAGTAAATTTTTAAATTTTTCATATTTAGATGAATCAATATCTTCATTTTTAATAATTAAGCATATTGGTGCCCCAGTCGTCTTATTATTAAAGATACCTGATAATAATTCAACTTTATCTGTTTCTGAGCGGGAAGTAGTTATTTGGGACTGTCCTGGGCGTCTTCTATCTAATTCTTCTTGAACATAATCCAAATTAAAATCCAATCCTGCTGGTGCACCATCAATCACTACTCCAACTAGTTTTCCATGACTTTCTCCAAATGAAGTAATAGTAAAAATCGTTCCAAAAGTGTTATCTCCCAATTATTTCACCTCATAAATAAATTTCTACTAATAACGATGGATTATATTTTAATTAATAATTAATTCTTAATTTTCTTTATTCTTTATTTAATTATTAACTGAATTAAGTTTCATTTGTAAAAGATGAATTTAAAAATACGTCCCTCTTTTAGCTTACGGGGTGAGATAAATGCTCCAGGATCAAAAAGTTATTCTCATCGCGCTTTTATTGGAGCAAGTTTAGCTGATGGGGTCTCTGTAATCAAAAACCCGCTAATTTCTGGGGATGTTTCTGTAACTATTAGTGCTTTAAAAGTTTTAGGGGTAAATCTCTTAAAAGAATCAGAAAGTACGTATATTGTGCGAAAAATGGGGAGATCATTAACACCCTATAAAGAAACCATAGATTGTAAGAATTCAGGAACAACTGTAAGAATATTTTGCGCCCTATCTTTATTAATTGAAGGTGGACTTTCATTTAAAGGAGAATTTTTTAAAAAAAAAAGGCCTTTAAAGCCCTTATTAGATGCTTTAAACGAACTTGGCGGTGAATCTCATTTAACTGAGTCGGAATTAAAGATAAGAAGAATAAATAAAGAATGTAATATGATCAACCTGAGAGGAGACATTAGTTCGCAGTTTATAACTGCATTATTAATGATATGCCCATTATTGGAATGTAAGAATACTGATATTATACAGATAGACATAACTACTCCGATTACTTCTTATCCTTATGTAAAAGTAACCTTAGATATCTTAGAAGCATTTGGAATTAATATTCAAGAAACTATTGACAATCAAAAGATAAGTTATTGTATCCCGTGTGGGCAAAATTATAGAAATAAACTTTACAAAATCCCGGGGGACTTTTCTTCAATCGCTTTTATACTCGCCGGAGCGGTCTTATCTCCCGAAGATTCAGAAATAGTTATAAAAAATCTAGATTTTATTAACCCTCAAGGAGATAAAAAAATAATTGATATTTTACTCAAGATGGGTGCCAAGATAGAGGTTAATAAAGATAAAAATCAAATTCTTGTCCATGGAAATATAAATAAATATCCTTTAAAGGGAATTTCCATCGATTGCCAAGATATTCCTGATTTATTTCCTATATTATCGATAATTGGAGCTTATGCAAAAGGAAAAACAAGGTTATATAATGCTCAAAATTTAAGATTTAAGGAGAGTGACAGGATTTCTGTGATTGCTCGTGAATTAAAAAAATTGAATGTCAAAGTTGAAGAAGAAAAAACTGAAATCACAGTTTATCAATGCAAAAAAATCAAAGGATCTTTAATAAACCATGATAATGACCACAGAATTGCTATGGCGTTAACAATCGCCGCTTTATATGCCGATTCAAGCTCACACATAAATAATATTGAAATTGTTAATGATTCCTATCCTAATTTTATACGTGATCTTGAAAAATTAGGTGCAAATATTGAAAAATCAGTCTTATAAAAAATTTTATTTATCTAAACGACTTTTGACGTCTCTTTCTTGCCTTCTTACCACCAAAATGTTTCGGTTCAGTTCTCCTTGAATCTCCGGAAAGTAATGATTCATCATATTCTCTAAATACTTTTTCTATTGTTTTAGTTCCTACTAATTTATTAATTGACTTAGCAATGGCAATTCTCACAGCATCAGTTTGACCCATCATACCCCCACCTTTTACACGTATATAAATCTGACATTTTTCGATCTTGGGATGATCTACAATCTCCAATACTTCCTGAATTCTCAAACGAGCGATCTCAGGTTCATATAACTCTAATGGTATATTATTTATCTTTATTTGATGTTTGGTGGGATATCTTAATATTGCTCTCGCTATAGCTGCTTTTCTTTTACCTGAAGATTGAATAACTTTTACTTTTTCAGACATTCTTTTCAAACCTCAATGGATTTATTATTCCATCCAATTCTTGAACATAAACTTTCTAGGGTGGTATATTTATTATAATGGGATAACCTCTCCTTCTCTGCATGATTTATATCCGAAGGAATTAAGTTTTGATATTTTTTTTGAAAACGCTCTGGAATATCGCCTATATAAATATGCACCCTTTTTAAGGCATCTTGACCTCTTATTTTCTTCCGTGGTAACATTTTTTTTATTACATTTCTCATAAAATTATCAGGGCGTCTTGGCCAAAATGGACCTCTACGGGGATTTGTTGCAGTACTTATATTGAGTTTATCCAAATACTTATCGTAAATATTTCTTTTATTGCCACTTATTATTGCATCTTTCGCATTAATAATAACGATCTTTTCACCTAAAAGTGCCCTTTTTGCGACTTGACTGCAAAAGCGTCCCAAAATTTTATTTTTAGCATCCAATAACTGATAATCTTGCATACCTATAGCGTCCTCATTAATAATATTTCTGATTTAGTAAAAAATTCTAATATTTTTTCCTTCTGGATTTTGTTCCAGTAGATCCTGAATAGAAATGAGTTTACTTCCAGAGTTTTCAATTTTCTTACGAGCAGGTTTAGAATAATCTAAACAAGCTATCGTAACTTTATGATCTAGATCCCCGATTCCCAACACTTTTCCCGGAATGACAATTACGTCATTTTCTTTTGTCTTTTTATTAATTCGATTAAGATTTGCTTCAACTCTATTTTTTCGAGGACCAGCCAATTTTCTTGAGATTTTCTTCCAAACTCTTCTTTTAGTTTTCCATAGGTCACGAATTAATTTCCTATTATAATAATTACTTGGACCTGTAATCCGATGGCTCATCTTAAAATCATTCCTAGTTATCTATTTCTGTTTTAATAATCTCTAAAATTTTTACTATTTTAATAAATTTTTGATTGGTTATGATTCAATCTCAAGATCTTCTAACTTTGTAACAAATTCTTCTATTTTTCCATTAAAAATTTCAAATGTTTTTTTTATCAAATCTTTAAAGGATAATACTCCATCACTTTCTAATGAAAAAATGTAGGTATCCTCTTTTGGAAATACTTTAATTTTACCTTTCGAATTACTCTCACAAGCTTTACATAAAGTACAAGTTTTCCAATAATTCTCTTTTAATTTTAAAGATTTTTTACTTGTTAGTTGATATAACTCTTCAGGGCATATTTTCACAATTAAAGCATTTTCATCTGGATCTTTTAACTCGTTTTCATTAAATTCGATTAGTGGATAATATCTAAATGCCACATTCGATACTGCTTGCCATTTTGCATGATCTTTAGCTCTCCCTAATATCGCATACGCTTCAACTATTACTTTATCATTTTTATCAATCTTAACAATGGGAATGTTTGGATTAACCGGAATGATCTTTGGATCGTTAGAATTTAAATTACCTGAGTATATATCTAAAGGAGCATTAGTTGTGTTGGTAATTTCGCAGGTTAAAGAGACTTGACAAAGGGGACATCCAAATCCTCCACATTCACAGTCTTGTGGTAACTTATAGGTTTCTAAATCTGTTTTAAGAGGGATTAATCCAAGACGATGAGCAATAATTTCATCATATAAAGGTGAATCATTCTTTAATATAATTACTTCATCAATAGCCATAACAGGTATCTCTGTAAGCATAATTCTTCTCAATGCATTAACCATTTCAATACTTATTCCTTCAATAATCAATTTTAATTTATAGTCTGTTTGTTCCAGTACTTCAAGCTTAAGAGGGCTCATACATCCATTAACTCAATAATTTTAAAAAGGGTATAATTATTATTTGAAATAAATAATTTAAGATAAATTTTACTGTTCTTAGTTAAAAAAAATGGATTAAAGATTTAGTAAAGTTTAAAGTATTCATATGCTTTATTCGTTGTTTGAAAGCAATATTTAATTTCTTGAAATTCTTTTTTAAATTCCGTGATTTCTTGCTTTACTTTTTTGGGGTCTTTCTTATCAATTAATAATTTCTTGAAAAAGAGTGCTATATCGACCATTTCACTTTTTCCCATTCCTAAACGAGTAACTTCAGAAGTTCCTAATCTTAGGCCACCCGGATTCTGATAATGCCTCCCTTCAGCAATGTCCCATGGTAAGAGATTGCGATTGATAATAATATTTGCTTGCTCTAATAATTTTTCAATATCTCCTCCCAAACCAATAGTTTTTTCAAATTTAGTTATATCTGCAACAATTTGATGAGATTCAGTAAAACCTTTATGTTCCATTAAAACATTAATACCTTGCTCATATAATGCTTGACCTAAAGCTTTAGCATTTTGAATGACATTTCTGTGATATACTTTACCAAATTCTAGCATTTCCGCTACTGCTACTGCTAAACCCGCGACATTATGCAAATGATGGTTTGAAAGTAATGCTGGAAAAGCACATGATCTCAAAGTTTCGATTAAGTCTTCTCTATTTGATAAAAGAGCTCCATGCTGAGGTCCTGGAAGTGTTTTATGGGTACTCATTGACATAGCATCCGCTCCTTCTCTTAAAGGGTCTTGAAAGTATCCAGAACCAATTAATCCTGCAACATGAGCAGCATCATAACCAACGGACGCACCAACCTCTTTCGCTACATCACTAAGTTCTCGTACAGGATGTGGAAATAAGAATACAGAACCTCCGAATAAAACCATCTCTGGTTTAAATTCTCTAATTACTTTAGCTGAACCGTCTATATCAAGATTCATCTCATTATTATCAAAAGCAAGGTATTCAATATTTAGACCTCGAACGGTTCCCGCAGTACCATAAATAGCCATTCCACTTTTAGTAAATTTTGGAGCATGACTTATATGTCCTCCTTTAGGAATTGGCATAATTGCCATTTTTCCATTATTTTCTGACGTAAAAGCGTTATACATCGCTAGATTAGCAACAACCCCTGATATCGGTCTAACATCAGCATGGATGCATTTAAAGTATTCTTTAGTAAGTTCCATGCAAATATCTTCAATAATATCTATGTATTTGCAACCCGCATAAACTCTTTGTCCTGACCACCCTTCTGCATAGCGATGACTAAAATCGCAATTACATGCTTCATCTACCGCTGGGCTTGTGATGTTTTCAGAGGCAATCAAAGGTATTGAATTCTTAAATAAATCGTGATGTTCCATTAAAATATTTCTAATTTCTTCGATTTTCTTTCGCAATATTTATCAATCTTTTTTTTTTTATTTTTAGACAGTTAAAGTTATAATAAAATTACAATTTTTTTAAATCTTATCTCAAAATTCTTTAAATTTAGTATTTTTATTTATATACATTAATTAGTTTAACTGAATTTTCAAATAGTAGTTCAAAAATAATAGAGCATATTAAAAGTTACAATAGGGTTAATTTTTTTAAAGGTAGTAAAACAATAATAACGAATTAATGGTTTTCTAACATTATCTGATGACTAATAAAGTCTTCAGTAAAATTTTTCTATAATAATTAATGCTTAATTATTTAGATTTTTCTAAAATCAATCGTGCTTCAAATAAATTTAATTTTTTTCCAGCTTTTTGTTTCTCTAAAGCAGTAGCTAATTTATCCTGTTTTATTTTCTCTATTTCTGCATCCTTCTTTGTTTTTCCTGTGAACGTTTTCTTAGGCTTTTTAGTAGGTCTATATGGTTTTTTATTTCTTGGAATTTTCTTTCTCTGATTCATAACATGTAAAAATTTTTCATGATAAAGATCGGCAGCTTTTTTATTTTCAATTAATTCTTCTTCAAATTTTTTCTTTTTATCTTTTAATTCATTTACTTTTTGGTATAATTCTAACATACTAGAATGATAATTTTGAGATTTATTGGACCATTTATTTAATTGTTCATAGATCTTATTTAAATTTATTTTAACGATTTGAATTTTACGTTCTAATTTAAATAAATCTGAGTTTTGTTCTATAGTTAAAAAGTCTCGCTTAATTTCAGCTAATTCTTTAATTTTATCGATAATCGCATTCTCTTCAGAAATATCCAAATTTTCTGTTTCAATAATTCTTTCTAAATTACTTATTTTTCGTTCAATTTGTTTAATAGAGATAAAACCTTTGCTAGAATTTCCATTATCACTGGTTTTTTGAAGTTTTCTTTTTTCTTCTAAGCAATTTTCTAATATTTTTTTGTATTCTAACTTTTTTTCTTTTAATTTTTTTACTTTACTATTCCAATAGTCTCTCTTTCTCTTATAATCATTTTTAGCAAGAATTAAACTACTATCAATTTCAGTATCAATCTCTTGTAGTTGATTTATATAATCTTTAGTTTTTTTATTTAAGTCATCTCTTTTTTTCCTGAATTCTTCGATTTGTATTTGAAGTTCTTTAAAAGAGCTTTTAGTAATCTGAGAGGTATTTGTTTTTTCTTTACTCATAGAGGAATTCATTAAAGAGGATTTATAAAAAAGGTTGATATAATCAATGATTGAGTATTTCAATCTAACATTTATTTTATATTTTTTGTAAATAAATCAAATATTATCATAAGATTTCTTTTTATCATACATTTTTGTATAAAATATTATCAAAAACAACCTATCAAAGATGATATCATTAAAACTTAATTCAGAGCGTAAAATATCTAACTTTGAATAAACGATTTTTATATAATATTTAAAGTATTAAAGTATTATAAGAAATAACTTAATAGTTAACAACGATGGATAATGACTGCTGAATTAATAAAGGAAAACGATTTAATTTTTTTAATTTTTGATGATCGAAGAAGATGGTTACTACTAGTAAAATCGGGAGAAAAATTTCATACAAATTATGGAATATTAGAATTTGATGAAATTATTGGAAAACCTTTTGGTTCAGTAGTCTTTTCAAAACCATATGAAACTCAGGGTTATAAATTTTATATATTAAAACCTTTGCCTTCAGACTTTATAATTTATATGAGTCGTAAGACTCAAATCATTTATCCCGAAGACGCTGGATTAATTTTACTATATACTGGGATAGGTCCAGGTAGTATGGTAATCGAAGCCGGTTGCGGTTCAGGGGCGTTAACCTGTATTTTAGCCAATTATGTCCGTCCAAATGGGCATGTATATTCCTATGATATTAGGGAAAAAAGTTTAAAGCGAGCAGCAAAGAATATTATGAGAGCAGAACTAGAAAAATTTGCTACAATTCAATATGGAGATATTTTAAAAGATGAGCTTGAACATAAAGAAATTGATTCAGTTGTCTTAGATATGCCTCAACCGTGGGAAGCAATCGAAAAGGTAAAGAACGTTTTAAAACTGAGCGGAACTATTGTTTCATTTTCCCCCACAATTGAACAAGTTAAAAAAACAACGTTTGCAATGAAAAATCATAACTTTTTTGAAGTAAATACCTATGAATTAATGAAAAGAACCTTACAAGTAAAAGAAAATGCCACTCGTCCTCAATCAAGGATGATAGGACATACAGGATATATGACATTTGGAAGAAAAATAAAAGATGTCAATAATCCTTACCGAGAAAGAAAACCAAAAAAAGAAGAAATTATAAAATTAAGTGGTATGCCATTAAGAGGTTGATAGCTATATGGAAATCGATTATGAAGAATTTTTAAAATTAGATGTTAGAGTGGGATTAGTTAAAAATTGTGAAAATGTTCCTAAAGCTAAAAATCTGTATAATTTATTAGTAGACTGTGGTGAAAAAGAATTAAGACAAATAATAACAGGTATTTCTCAATACTATTCTCCAGAAGAATTAATAAATGAAAAGATAGTAGTATTAATCAATTTAAAGACAAGAAAGATTATGGGTTTAGAAAGTAATGGAATGCTTTTAGCTGCTGATGTTAATGGAGAACCTTTTTTATTAAAAATTGATGAAAAGCATAATGAGGTACCTCCAGGAAGTAAAATAAAATGATTAAAATCCTTTAAGTTTTACACCTGTTTGAAATTCCTTTTTTTTCTTAAATCTTTCTGTTATAAAATAGTGTTTCTTCTTTTCAGGTAAAATATTGATATATTTTCGTAGGATATCTTCAACAAATTCCTTAGTTGCTTTGTTTGGAATTTTATTAGGATCCGTTAAATGCATTATAATTTCCTTATCTTTAGCTTCTTCCGAAAGACCAAGATTTTTAATAGGAATATGAAAAGAATGTATAAACCAACCTGTTGTTTTCTGATCGTGAGCAATGACTCTTAAAATGTTAGCTTCTTCTTTCTTTATTTTAAGATCAATTATTTTTTTCCCTGGTCGGACAATAATTGTGATATAAAGGGGAAGATTATTTTTAGGGTCATGAATTTTTTTTAAAAATTCTTTTAATTTATCCTTCATATTGATTCGAAGTTTTAAAATGTTACATTGTTTTTTTTTTTAACTATTTTTTAAGAGTAAATATTAATCAATTTTTACTGTTTTATACTTCAAATAGACTTTCATCTCTATCCTAAAATTCTCAAATATTACATTTAATTATCTTGATAAATTTTATTCAATAACAGATTACTAATAATGAAAAAATGACTGTAGAATTAAAAACCTTCGAAATAAAAACTAAAGCATATTGTAATGTTATTAATATCACATCACAAGTCCAAAATGCTTTAAAAAGGAGTGATATAAAGGATGGTATAGTAAACGTACATGTTGCAGGTTCTACTGGTGCAATCTCCACGACAGAGTATGAGCCGGGGCTAGTTCAACATGATATTGAAGAGTTTTTGGAAAGAATTCTTCCTTATAAACAAAATTATGCTCACCATAATACTTGGGGAGATAAAAATGGGGCTGGACATTTAAGAAGTTTTTTAATTAAAACTTCCCAAACTTTTCCCTTTCAGGACAAAAAAATTCTTCTAGGGACGTGGCAACAGATTATCTTTATTGAATTTGATGAGAAACCCAGATATAGAAAAATTTACTGCCAAATCGTTGGATCAGAATAATCAATATAAAATTAATAAAAAAAAATTATTTCGACATTAAGTAGTTAAATTCATTTAAAAGCATTTGATACATATCTCTTCGATTTACATCTATCATTTTCAAAACCGTATAATGGCACTCCTGCAGTTTGTTCTTAAACAAAGGTATTTTTCTCACAACGTTATCAAATCTATTTTTTTGATCGATTTGATAATTTAAATACTCAAGAAAATTATTATCGTCTTCAATCATTAAACTCATCTTTGAAATTTTATTATTTTGACTAAAATAAAATCATTAATAATTAAAAATAAGAATGTTATCCCTAAGGTATTGAAATGTTATCCTAATATTATTAATACGGTATGCTAGAATAATTTAGCATAAACATAAGGTTAAAAATAATTAATTTATCATTCTATTAATTTCTCTCAAAAAACAAAGGTAGCATTTTTTTAAGTTTAATAAAAACTATCAATAAACTTATTGTGAATACAATGGAAGATTTTATTAAAATTATAATTGCTGGGTTAGATAATGCAGGAAAAACTTCCATTTTAACTGCGTTAAATAAGAAATATGATTTTAATAAAGATATTATCTCTCTTACCCCAACAATTAGAATTGAATACCACGCGATGATGTTTCTAAAAAATAAAACAGTTTTTTGGGATATGGGAGGTCAAAAGAAGTACAGAGACCTTTATAAAGATAAGCAAGATCTATATTTTGCTGATACTGATCTGCTTCTTTTTATTATAGATATTCAGGATAAAGAAAGATATAGTGCTTCGCTTGAATATTTGGATTTAATATTGCAGTATTTTATTAAAAGTAAAATGGACGTGCCATTAATAATTGCTTTTCATAAATTTGATCCTGAGTTGAGAGATGATGAGGGATATTTAGAAATCATAGATAACTTAAGAGATAAAATTGCAGAAAAATATTCATCCTTTAAAATTCTCTTCCAACATACATCTATTTATGATATTATATCAATTGTTCAACTTATTTCATATGGACTATCTGTCTTTGATGAAAAATTCTTTGAACTATCTGAACTCTTAGAGAACTATTTAGAGGAGTTTAATTGTAAATCATTAATTCTGTTCGATAAAAATGGTATTATAATTAGTGAATTCTATAGTAAAATTATCGAACCAGAAATTTACACTGCGCTTTTAGAATCTATAAAAGAACATCTATTCTTACTAAAAAGAATGCAGGAAGAATCTTATGAAATCGACTATCACTTTTCTAACATAGGAGATGAACTTTTATCATATTTGCATAAAATAAAACTTGGCGATAGTTCTTTTTTTATTTCAGTCATAATTAGAGAGAATTTAAAAGATGCCTTTTTGGAGAAATTTTCGGATTTTCTTATTGATTTGAAAACGATATTAGAACTCTTAATTAATTAGCTTTAAATATAGAATAATATAAGATAAAATTAACTTAATTTATTAACCAATATTCAAAATATCTCTAGCTTTATCTATTAATTTCTCTTTTTTCTTATGATGGTTTTTGATAAAGTTCAACACCTTCTCAACACATTCTTTTTTGTGATCACCACACATCAATCTTCCCTCAACACAATCCTGAAATGCTTTAGCTAACTTTTCATCATCTTCCTCAAAAGTATACATGAGCATTTTATAAATCATGCATTTTTGGGGTTCTCCTCCGAGTTCTTGTTGTTCCTTTTTATTTCTTCTCCCTCCAGTTAGAGCATTTTGAATAATATCCTTAATTGAATCTAAAGGATCATTAAAGGTAAAACAACTATTAGGATTTCTTTTTGACATCTTTTCTGAACCATCTATTCCTGGCAATAAATAGTGATAAGTAGCTCCAGGTAAAAAAAAACCTTTATAATATCTTCTGGTTAGATCTCTCGTTAAACGAATATGAGGATCTTGATCTATCCCTACTGGTACTACTGTTGGTTGTGGTTTTTCTAAAATTTGAGGAATGATAATATCTCCTACTTGAATTAGTGCAGATAAATAGAGTCCAAATGTTTTTTCACCGTAAATTGCATTTAACATATTTTGGGTTACAAGTCTACTTACTTTAAAACATACATCCTTAACAATTGGTTCCTTTGATTGTCTCCAAATATAGGCTTTGTCAGGAGAAGGATCTAAACCAAGTGCTAATATATCTGCAAGATTATCCACAGCATCAGGTTCTGCTTCTTCATATGAGATACCATTATCCTCCCAAGACTCTATATCTGCTATACAATAATACGCTTTTCCTCCCATTTTCTGGAATTCTACAATTTCCAAGGCGGTTGTTAAAGTTCCTAAATGGAATGGACCTGAGGGTTTAATACCACTCATTACTGCCCAGGGTTGGTTCTTCTCAATTGCTTTAAATATCAATCCAAGATCTCGATGACCAAATATTATCTTTCTTCGAATAAATCTATTTTTGATCATTTTCTGTCGAAAAATTTCATCAAATTCTTCAATTCCAAACTCTCTTATTATTCTTTCATAATCTTCTGCATCTGCAGGACCAGATGAGCTCCACGGGTCAATATTTGTCATTTTTATCGTTTTTCTTAAATAATTAATGGTAATAATAAAAATATAAACCGAATAAAAAATTTTGATAACTATGAAGAAATATTCTGATAATGATATTGAGAGTTTTATTAACTTTTTAGATTTTACTAAAATTGAGGGTGAGTTAATTCCTGTTGTTGCACAAGATTATAAATCTAATGTTATTCTTATTTTAGCATTTGCAAATAAAGAAGCAGTAAGAAGGTCTTTAAAAACAGGGTCACTACATTATTACTCCAGATCTAGAAAAAAAATATGGAAAAAAGGAGAAGAAAGTGGGCATTTTCAAAAAATTAAAGAAATTCTAACGGATTGTGATAAAGACTCAATACTTTTTAAGGTAAAGCAACGAGGTGGAGCATGTCATTTAGGATATTATTCTTGCTTCTTTAATAAATTTGAAGATGGAAAGTTAAAAATAATTGGTAATAAAGTGTTTGAACCAGATAGGGTATATAAAAGTCAAACTTCTAATGATTAGCTAAAGTTAAAAAGCATTAGTATTGAATGAGGTTTTATTATATTTTAAAGTTAGATAATAGGATTAATGATTTTTTTTTATGAAAAATTGCTATTTTCTTTAGATTTTATAAGGATAATATATAACTATTCTACTTTTTATTTTTTAAATACCATGAAAGCAAATACAGAGAAATCACAAGATCAGTGGAAAACGAAATTAACTAAAGAGCAATATCATATACTACGTGAAAAAGGGACAGAACGGCCATTTACGGGTAAATATTGGGATAATCATGAAGAAGGTATCTATTATTGTGCGGGATGTGGCACACCTCTTTTTGATTCTAAGACAAAATTTGAATCAGGTACAGGTTGGCCAAGTTATAATGCTCCAATAAAAGAGGATAATGTTATAAAGAAAAAAGATATAAGTTTTGGAATGACAAGAACAGAAGTTTTATGTAGTAAATGCGGAGGGCATTTAGGGCATGTATTTAAAGATGGTCCTAAACCTACAGGCTTAAGATATTGTATAAATTCTCTATCCCTTGATTTTGAAAAAGGAACGATAGAGTAATTTTTAAAAGGTTTAACATTTTTTTTGTTTTCTATATAAGATTTATTTTTATAAACCTATAATTGAAGAAGAGTTTTTATATTCTTTTAATACCATATTCGAAATTGTTTTAGTAACAAATTCTTTCTCATTTAAGGTCCTGATAAAATCATGAACATCTTCTGATTCTTTAAATCTACAAATGAGACACGCTGATTGTTCTCCCGTGGTATGAAATATAGAACATACTTCTGGATGTTTCTTTATATCTTCTAAAATTTCAGGAGTATGTTTTCCATCTATTTGAATTCTAATCAAAAAACTTAATTTATATCCAAGTTTTACATTGTTTAGCTTGAGGGTGTAACCTTCTATAATTTGATTTTTTTCTAATTTTGTGATTCTATTGTGAATTGTACCGATAGAGATATTAAGTTTTTCTTGAATCTCCCTATATGATGTTTTAGCGTTTTCTTGTAAAATTCTAATAATATTCCTATCAATTTCATCAAGAATTTTTTCTTTTTTCATTTTTAAATCAAACCAAGATAGATTAGAAATTAATTAAAACTTTTTCAACCATTCATTATAAAATTAAAAAATATTTATAATTTTTTGAAATGGATATATAAACAAATTTTTTTTCAGATTTTTATTTATAATGAACCCAATATCATAAAATTTTTCAATAACTCTAAATTCAATACTTTATAACTTAAAACACAAAAAAAATCAATATTAGAAATAAAGGTGAGTGTGTTATGTCAGTACCAATATTAATTTTAAGGGAAGGTACAGAACAAGTTAGAGAAAGAGAAGCGCGAACTCAAAACATTAATGCGATTATGGCGATAACAGAAACTGTAAAATCAACACTTGGTCCTAAAGGTATGAATAAGATGCTCGTTGACTCTGTAGGTGACATTACTATCACAAATGATGGAGCAGAAATCTTAAAACAACTTGATATTGAAAATGTTGCTGCCAATATGATGGTTAATATCGCAAAATCTATTGATGAAGATATAGGGGATGGCACTACAAGCGCTGTTATATTTTCTTCTGCATTGCTAGCAAACGCTTTAGAATTAATTGAACAAGATATTCATCCTAAACCAATTACCCATGGTTTCAAATTAGCTGCTGACAGAGCATTAAAAATTTTAAATGAAATCGCTGCTAAAATATCTAAAGATGACAAGAAAATCTTTATAAATGCTGCGATAACCGCTATGAACTCAAAAGATATTGTTTCAGTTAAAGATGTATTCGCAGAATTAGCCTTTAAAGCAATTAAAAATATAGCTGAACAAGATGGAACAACTTTTTCTAAAGTAAGCAACGTTAAAATTGTTAAAGCTCCCGGAAAATCTCTTAGAGACTCAGAATTGATTAATGGTGTCTATATTCAAAAGGAAAAAGTGAATCCTGCAATGCCCGACTCGTTAAAAAATGTTAAAATAGCAGTTATCCGACGGAAATTAGATGTTACAAAAACTGAATTTGATGCACAAATTCGAATTTCCGCTCCTTCTGATATTCAAAAGTTCTTAGACCAAGAAGAAAAAATTCTAAAAGATTATCTGAAGGTTTTTACAGATTTAGGAGTTAATATGATAGTAAATAGCCAGGACATTTCTGACAAATTTGGTGCTTATTTAGCAAGAGAAGGAATAATTGGTATAAAAAATTTAGGCGATGATGATATGAAGGCGGTTTTAAAAGCAGTAGGTGCTAAGAGAGTTGATGATATTATCTCTTTATCAGAAGATGATTTAGGATATGCCGAAACTGTTAAGTTTGAAAAGCTTGATAAGGATGAGTATACTTTTTTCACAGGATGTAAAAATCCAAAATCAGTTTCGATATTACTGAAGGGAGGCCTTGATAAGATATTGAATTCAGCCGAGATCTCATTAAAAGATGTGCTCTCCGTAATTGCCAAAATCATGGATACTCAAACTGTGGTTGCTGGTGGTGGGGCAATATATCTGGAGCTTGCTAAACAACTAAGAGAGTATGCTAATGAAATAAGTGGTAAAGAACAACTTGCGATTAATGCCTTTGCTATTGCACTTGAAGAGATTCCAAGAACTTTAATAAAGAACGCAGGATTAGATGAAATCGAGAAATTAACGGAATTACGAGCAGCTCATAAATCTATTGAAGATAAGTGGGTTGGTATAGATACAATAACTAATACAATAGGAGATAATTTTGAAAAAGGCATTATTGAACCTGCAGCTTTAATAAACCATGTCATCAAATCAGGAAGTGAATTAGCCAACTTGATACTAAGAGTAGATCGAATTATTAACGCAAAAGGTAGTAAATCAGCAGGACCGTAATTTTAAGTAAATATTTAATTATATTTTTTTCTCTTTTTTTTCTCTTAAATTTTGAAATAATGACCATTAAACACATACATAAATAATTTTAATCTTTTTCAAGTTCTCTTTTATTTAACGATAAATTACTTTATTGTCTAAATTTAATTATTATATATCTAAAAATCAATTATTAAATTAATTAAAAATTAATTATAAGAAAATCCTAAAAATTAGAGGTATTATAATGACTATTGTTAATGGTGCACAATTAATTGTTCGCACCTTGAGTAATCAAGGAGTAAAAGTAATTTGGACTCTATGTGGAGATAACGACTTAATTTATAATTACTGTACGGATAAAGAATGTACAGAGACAGGAATAGATTTAATCGATTTTAGGCATGAACAAGCTACTGGACATGCTGCAATGGGATATTATATGGCAACTGGAAAAGTTGGTGTTTGTTCCACGCAATCAGGGCCTGGGATAACGGATTTGTTTCCTGCTATCCCAATTGCTTATGATAGTAGTATTCCCTTAGTTGCTATTTGTACTAGCACTCCCCTAATGACTTTTGAAAAGCTAGCGATGAATGAAATTGATACCGTACCTTCATTCCGTCCGATTACGAAATGGGCAGGGTATTGTTATGAAACGGCGAGGCTTCCAGAATATGTAAATATGGCTTTCAGAATTGCGTCAACAGGACGTCCGGGACCAGTAATTCTACTAGTACCTGTTGATGTTATGGTAAAAGAGTGTGATGATCAATTGGATATAGTTCAACAAGCACTTCAACCTGTAGAGAAATTGAGAGCATTCTACGGTCCTTATGGTAATGAAAAGCTTGTTAAAAATGCACTCGATTTATTATTAAATGCTCAACGTCCTTTAATAATAGCAGGAACAGGAACAAATTTTTCTGGAGGAGCATCCGATCTTTTAAAATTTGCGGAATTAACTCAAATTCCTGTAGGAGTATGGGGTTTTGGACTGGGTGCATTTCCTCCAGATCATCCCCTTTATTTCGGACTTGCTAGCCCCTTAGATGGTCCTGGAACTGTGTTACTTCAGAAAGCTGATGTTGTTTTATTATTAGGAGCCAGAGTGACTGAGTTAATGAATTTTGGGTATATGCCTTGTTTTTCTGATGAAACTAAACTAATACAAGTGGACATCAAAGCAGAAGAACTTGCCCGAAATCGAGGAATTGATATACCAATTGTTGGAGATGTAAAGGGTGTCTTAATTCAATTAACAAATTATGCGAAAGAAAAAATAAAAAGTGCTAGAGTTGAAACTAATTGGAATGAAGCAGTGAAGGATCAACTACAAAAGTTCGAAGAGCGTATAGAGAAAGAAGGGGCTTCTGATAAAATTCCGATTCAACCTCAACGATTAGTAAAAGAAGTTAGTAATTTTTTATCTAAAGAAGATATTGTAATTTTAGATGGAGGGGACACAACTGTCTGGGGTTTAACCCTTTTGAAATCCTATTTTCCAAAATCAGTTTATTTTTCTGGTGGTATGGGGATTCAACATCTTGGTGGAGGAATACCTATGGCAATTGCTACAAAATATGTCTATCCAGATAAAAAAGTATTGGTTTTAACTGGTGATGGTTCATTCTTGTTCAACGGAAAAGAAATAGATACAGCTAGAAGACATAACTTAAATATTGTAATTGTAATAAGTAATGACAGACTTTGGGGAATGGTTGCTAGAGTTCAAAAGTTAGCACATGGTAAGAAAGCTTTCGGATTAGGTTCTTCTTTAAGCGATGAAACAAGATATGATAAATATGCTGAAGCATTTAATTGTTATGGAGAATTAATCACTGATCCCAATGAAATCCGGCCTGCTTTACAAAGAGCATTTGATTCTGGAGCCCCTGCCGTACTTGATGTTCGTGTAAATCCAAAAGTAAATACAGTTATGGATTATCTTGCAGCAGGATCCTACAAACCTAGTGCATACGAGCGCGAAGTTAAAAAGGAACTTAAAGTAATGACCCTTGATGCTGCTGTAAAGAAATGAGGTGGCATCTATGAAAGCAGCTAAATATGAAGGAGAAAGAGATATAAGAATTATTGATATACCAAAGCCTAGTCCTCAAAAAAATGAAGTCTTAGTTAAAGTCAAATACGCAGGAATTTGTGGCTCCGATCTTGAAGCTTATAAAACAGGTTTATATCCGGCAAAATTAGTGCTTGGACATGAAATAACTGGTCGTGTCTCAGAAATAGGGCCCGATGTAAATGGTTGGAACGTGGGGGATAGAGTGACAATTTTCCCAGGACTTTCCTGCGGAAAGTGTCATTTTTGTCAGACAGGGCATGAAAATTTGTGTATCTATGAGGATTCTATTGGGATTGGACAAAATGGTGGTCATGCTGAGTACGTGTTAGTAAAACAAGAGAATCTTGTGGTTCTTCCCGATTCTATACCCGATAAATTTGGAACAGTTTTTGATCAACTTGCGACTGCACCACTTGCTCTAAGAGAGTCAAATTTTACTCCTGGAAGTTATTGTGTGATATTGGGACTTGGAACTATGGGACAATTCTTTCTTCAATATTTAAAAATTGCAGGTGCTAGAGGAATTGCTGTAGTAGAAAAAAATCTTCATAGGTTAGAAACTGCTAAAAAATTTAATCCCGATTTAGCTGTTAATAAATTAGCTCTCGCAAAAATAAAAAGATTCCCAAAAAGAAGTTTTGGAGGTGCAGATTATGTGTTTGAATGCTCAGGAGTTCCAATTTTGGTAAACGCAGCTATAGATATAACTAGAAAGGGTGGTACTGTTGTACAAGTTGGAATTTGGGATAAAGCACTTGAAATTAATATGCTTAAATATGTCATGAATCAAATTAGGATTCAAGGTGCTTGGTCCTATACCAAAAAAGATTTTAAATATGCCGTAGAATTAGTTGCTAACAAATTGGTAGACCCTGAACCAATAATAACTAAAATTATTTCTTTAGATGACATTGTTGAAGAGGGATTCGAATGTGCAATTGATCCAGAAACAAAAGACATAAAAATTTTAGTAGCGCCCTAAAAGGATAATCAAACCTCAATTATTTTTTTAATTTTAATTTATTTAATAACCTAAACTTATAGTATCATATAAGATAATTTATAATTGTGATTAATCAATGAAAGTAGAAAATATTTTAAACCAACTTAATGATGCAATAATCACTATGGATATAAAAGCTGCTAAACTTTTATGTCAAGAAGCTTTGAATCAAGATATTGAACCTACTAGAATAATTGAAGAAGCGATTGTGGAAGCGGTGTCTGTAATTGGTGACAAGTTTGATGCAGAGGAATATTTCCTAGCAGAACTTATCTTTGCTGGAGAAATTATAAAAGAATTGATGCATATTCTTGAACCGTATATCAAGAAGAAAAATAAGATTAAAAATGATAGTAGACTGGTTTTAGGAACAGCGAAAGGAGATATGCACGACATTGGTAAGAATGTTGTAAAAACCTTTTTGATAGCAGAAGGTTTTGAAGTAATCGATTTAGGTGTTGATGTATCTCCAGAAATGTTTGTTAATGCTGTAAAAAATGAAAGACCAAACATATTAGCTATATCCGCGTTGATTTCTTCGACTATGCCTGAAATAAAAAATACTATTAAAGCTTTAAAACAAGCTAATCTTCGAAATCAAGTTAAAATTATTATAGGAGGTGCTCCTATAACCCCCCAATTCGTAGAAAATGTAGGAGCAGATGGTTATGCTAAAAATGCTATTGAAGGAATTAAAATTTGTAAGAGGTGGACTACATTATGAATGGTAAAGAAAGAATTATGGCTGTGCTTCGGCATCAACAACCTGATATAATACCATTTTCGATGTATGTTGAGACGCATCATTTAGCACCACTAGCTATTTACCAACCATGGAGAAACCTATTAGATAATGGACTTAGCCTACATGCTGCCATGGCAGTTCAAGTTCACAAGGTAACTTGTCCTAATGCAACTATGGATATTACTCATCATTATGGGAATATAACTTCTTGGTCTCCAGTAGATCTTCTTATGGCTATGACGTCTCCTCATGATATTACAGGATATCTTAACACTCCTGTTGGGAAAACCATTTTTAAAGCAAAAGTGCAGGGATTAGATCTTTCTATAATGCTTCCTTGGTTTCCTGAAGATGGATTTATAATTAAAAGTTCTCGTGATTATGATGTAATAAAATTCCTTATAGAGGATTCTGAGTATACTGCTAACTATAATGATATTAAAGAATTCGAGATGATTTTGGGAAATTACGGTATTGTTTCTGCTTTTGTACCTAAATCCCCTTTACAATCAATGATAATGTTAATGGGTACCCGGCAATTAGCTTTAGATTATTATATGAATCAGAAAGAATTTGACGAGTTGTATAAAGTGATTTACAAAAAAGAACTTGAGGTTTATAAAATTGCAGCGGAATCACCTGCTGAAGTAATCTGGGGGCCAGATAACGTTACGAGTTTAATTACGAGTCCTAAATTGTTCGAGAAATATAGTCTTCCATTTTATAATGAAGTAGCAGACCTGTTTCATAAATATGATAAAATCTATGTAGTGCATATGGATGGTGAGTTGAAGAGTCTTGCAAATCTTATTGCCCAATCAAGAATTGATGTAATAGAGAGTTTTACACCACCACCTATAGGAAATTTTTCAATTGAAAATGCGAGAGAAATTTGGAAGAATAAAATTATTTGGGCAAATTTTCCAGAACCTATCTGCCTTCAAGGGCAAAGAGTTGTTCGAAGCACAGTTCAGGAAATGTTGAGAAGTGCAGCTCCTGGAGATAATTTCTTAATGGGAATTTCAGAAGGATTTCCTTCGTTTATGCACTTGTTAGCTTCAGCTCCAACAATCTTGAAAACGGTAATGAAATTTGGTAAATATCCCATTTCCTTAACTTAGATTTAATCTTTTATTCTATTTCAATGAATTTTTCTATTCCTAATAAAATTTAGTGGTCTTTCTTAATATCTCACTAAATTCCATAGAGAAAAGGTAGAGAAACGATAAATTGAAATATGAAAGAGTTTTTAATTTACCATCTAAACTCAATTCAATTAATAGCTTAAAAGTTTTAAGGTAAAACTTGTCATGGAAGTCCTAGATAAACATAACCTGGAGAAGTTAAAAGCATTAAACAATGATTATGTTATAAAAATTATTAACGATTTCGTTAATTTATGCAAACCAAGTAAAGTAACGGTGATCTCGGATTCTATAGAAGATATTGCGTATGTTAGAGAAAAAACTGTAAAGCTTGGTGAAGAGATAAAATTAGCTCTAGAAGGCCACACTGTTCATTATGACGGTTTTTTTACAATGGCTAATCATGATCAAGCAAGAGATGTAAAAAATACTCAAATTTTAGTTCCCAGAGGAGAGGAAGATGCTTACCCCTGGATTAATGCTATGGAAAGAAATAAGGGTTTAAGAGAAGTATTGGAAATTATGGATGGATGTATGAAAGACCATGAATGTTTAGTAAGATTTTTTTGTTTAGGCCCTAAAAATTCTAAATTTTCACTCTTAGCTCTCCAATTAACTGATTCTTTCTATGTTGCACATTCAGAAGATTTGTTATATAGAGAAGGTTATGAAGAATTTAAAAGATTAGGAGGTTCTAATCAGTTTATATACTTTATTCATTCATCTGGAGAACTCATGGGGAATCCACCAATTACTAAGAACCTTGAAAAACGCAGGATCTATGTAGATTTGCAAGAGGGTCGGGTTCTCTCAGTTAATAATCAATATGCAGGAAATTCACTGGGACTGAAAAAATTAGCATTAAGATTAGCCATCTATAAGGCTAATAATGAAGATTGGTTAGCAGAACATTATTTTATCATGGGTGTTTGCCCAAAAAGTAAAAATAGAATTACGTATTTTTGTGGAGCTTTTCCCAGCGCTTGCGGAAAAACATCTACCGCTATGCTCCCCGGCCAAAAGATAGTTGGGGATGATATTGCCTATCTCAGGATATGGGGAGATGGATATGCTCATGCTGCTAATATTGAATCAGGCATATTTGGAATTATAAAAGATGTTAATCCAAAAGACGATCCCGTAATTTATGAAGCATTAACAACTCCTAGAGAAACAATATTTTCAAATGTACTTATTAAAGATAATATACCATATTGGATTGGGATGGGTAAAGATTACCCTAAAGAAGGATTCAATTTTTCAGGTGAATGGTTTGAGGGAAAAAGGGACAAGAATGGCCTAATCATTCCTCTTGCCCATCCAAATGCAAGATATACTATAAGACTTAACGAATTATCTAATGTAGACTCTAAATTAGAAGATCCTAACGGAGTCCCTTTACATGGAATTTTTTATGGAGGTAGAGATTCAGATACAATGCCACCAATTGTGGAAAGTTTAAATTGGGAAGAGGGTATTTTTTTAGGAGCCACCATTGAATCTGAAACTACCTCAGCAACGCTGGGCACAGAAGGAGTAAGGAAAGCTAGTCCCATGGCGAACTTAGATTTCTTAGTTGTTCCCTTGAGTAATTATCTAAAGAATCATCAGAAATTTGGTAAAAAATTAAAAATTCTTCCTAAAGTTTTTGCAACAAATTATTTTTTAAAGAATAAAGAGGGAAAGTACTTAAATGGAATGTTAGATAAGAAGATATGGGTAGTTTGGGCTGAAGGGAGAACTCAAGATGATTTTAAAGCTATTAGAACCCCTATTGGTTATATACCTTATTATGAAGATTTGAAGCATTTATTTAAGGTTGAATTAGACAAGGATTATTCCCAAGCTGATTATGTAAAGCAATTTACCCTTCGAATAAACAAATTAATTGAAAAATTGATAAGGATGAAAGAAATGTATAAAAAGGAGAACAATATTCCTGATTTCTTTTGGAATATTTTGAATAAACAAAAGCAAGATTTACTACTAGTAAGAGAAAAGTTTCATAAAGATGAGATCTCCCCTTACGAATTAAAAATCTAATTTATTATTTTTAAGCATAAATTTTTTAATTTGAAAAAACTTTATTCTCTATAAATAATTTAAGTGGTTTTATAATGGCAACAGGAGGAATAACCTATTCAGTAGCGGAGTTTAATACTATTGTTACTATGTTGGGATGCCTTTGTGCGACTGTTCAACTATTTACTGGTATTTATTCCGCTTTTATAAAAAAAAAGATCGCAATTTTAAAAACAAATGATAAACTTTTTAGAGCTCATAGAGCATTTGGAGGCTTTGCTACCACTCTTTACTTTTTAGGATTATTTGCTGGTTTAACTGGTTTTATTGGAGCTCTTATATTTAATATCCCTCCTTTCGAAGGTGCAGATTTAAGTTTTACTGTACATGTATGGCCAAGCTTCGCAGTAATGATTGTTATAATTTGGAAGACCTACATTTCATATTTTAAAAAATCTTCTGTTTACAGAAAAGGTAAATGGCTAGGTATTGCTACATTTATAGCATGGGCATTTACATGGATAACATCTGCATTTTCCTACTATATTCGTACCACTCCTTCAAATCCTCAACATCCTCCCCCTACGTATCTTTTACCAATCGAACTATTGTGGCTTCAAATATTAATGCCATTCTTAGTAGGCGGATTAATTAGTTATTTTATTCTACGAGCAGCGAATAAATTGGAAAGGAAAAAATTCGAGAAATTAGAAGTAAAAGTATAAACCTGGATCTAAGAACTAAATTAAGATAACAGTTTTAATCCTTCTTTAACTTTAAATGTTTTAGTTGTCCTATCTAATTCAATAAATCGCTTTATCTCTAAATTATTAAGAAAATTTCTCATTTCCACAGGGTTTTTATCAAGTTTTTCCGCTAATCCTTCAATATCTTGTTCATAATTGCGCAGAACCTTGAGAAGTGATGAATAATTATCGTAAATCTGATTTACTAGATATTTTAATGATTCTTGTAAATTCTCTCCCGTTCTGGTGCTTGTTGGAAAGACAATTGCATCTTGGGGTAAATAATTCTGTGAACGCACCACTTCTGCATGCCTTGCACCCGCAATATCTTGTTTATTAGCTAAATATACAATAGGTGTTTCTGGATCTACCGCTTTCCTAATCGAATTTAAAATGATTATTGCATCCTCATCTTTCTCTGGATGAGCCGCGTCAAAAATAAAAATAATTCCATCTGTTCCACGCACTACTACATCTCGCATAACATTGAATCTCAATAAACCTGGTGTGCCGAATAAAAAAACATCAAAACCATTCAATTTCACACAACCTAAGTCCATTCCAACGGTATAATATTTGTTATCTCTTGCTTTTGCCTCAACATTCAAAGCACGTTCATCTAATTTGCGAATGAAACTCGATTTTCCACATTGCAGGGGCCCACTTACTACAATTTTCATTTTTTGCCGGAAATAATTTTAATTTTGAATAACTAGTATTGTATTAACTTTTATTGAATTAGTTTATTTATTATTGTTTAATTAACCTTTTTTGTTTTATTATTTCGATTAATATATAGATAATATAAATACGGTTATAACTCAACTATATAACGTCCTATATATTAATTTTGTATCAAATGATTCATAATTTTAAATAAATCAAGGTTATCGCTTTTAAGCATTTAATTTTTAATATAAATCTGAAAAAGCTAAAATTAAAAATATTCATTTTTTTGTCAATTTGCAATAGAGAGTCTAAGCTTTAGAAATTGAAAAATATTAATAACTAATTTTCTCAGTAAAAATATATACTGAAGATTTACATTTTGACAATAAAAGTTGATCAATCATGACGAAAAACTTTATATTTTTATAATTAAATAACCGAAAAATTACTTTTAAGTAAATATTTAAATAGATACCTAACAAATAACTAAATAATATGGTTGTAAGTTTTCTAAATAAATAATTATTTTCAAAAAGGACTAAATATTTTAGAAAAACAACCAAAATTAAATATTTTACTACAAAAAAATAAACTAAAATTGAACAAAAATGGCAAATAGTAATATAATGGTTATAGGCGGTGGGATTAGCGGAATTGAAGCTAGTCTTACTTTAGCTGATCAGGGATATCGCGTAATACTTGTTGAAAGAACTTCATCTGTTGGAGGCAGAATGGCACAACTTGATAAAACATTTCCTACATTAGATTGCTCTATTTGTATTCTCGCACCTAAAATGGTAGAATCCTCTAGGCATCCAAATATAGAATTACTTGCTTACTCTGAAGTTCAAGAAGTATCTGGAGAAGCAGGAAATTTCAACGTTAAAGTTTTAAAGAAGGCAAGATATGTTGATTGGGATAAGTGTACCGGATGCGGTGCGTGTTCTGAAAAATGTCCAATGAAAAAAATTCCTTCAGAATTTGAGGAGGGCATGGGCAATCGTACAGCAATTTATATTCCCTTTCCCCAAGCAGTTCCGAGGAAAGCCGTAATAGACGCTGATCGATGTCTTTATTTAACCAAGAATGCTTGTAAATTATGTGAGAAGGAATGTGAAGCTGGTGCTATTAACTGGGATATGAAAGATGAAGTAGAAGAATTTAATGTCGCTTCCATTATTGTAGCTACTGGTTTTGATCTATTGGATCCTTCTGTTTTGGATCGGTATCATTATGGTGAGTATCCAAACGTTATAACTGCCATGCAATATGAACGATTATTAAGTGCATCTGGTCCTACAGGAGGAGAATTATTACGCCCTTCAGATAAAGAGCATGCTCATAATATTGCTTTTGTGAGTTGTGTTGGTTCTAGAAATGAAGATTTATGTTCTTATTGTTCTAAGTTTTGTTGTATGTATCAAACCAAAGAGGGAGTAGTTACTAGGGAACATGCACCCAATACAAATGTTACTATCTTCTTTAATGATATTAGAGTTATAGGAAAAAATCAAGAAGAATTCATCGAAAGAGCTAAAGATGAATATGGACTTGTTTATTATCGAGGTATTCCCGGTGACATTCGTGAAAATCCTGAGAATCATAATCTTTATGTAAAGCATGCAAATCTTGATACTGGAGAAGTAGAGGTTAGCGAATTTGATCTTGTTGTACTTGCAAATGCAGTAACTCCCAGAAATGATGCAGGTAAATTGGCGACTATACTAGGTATTGAACAAAATGAATTTGGATTCTTTAAAACAGAAGATTCTACCGAAGATTTAAGATCTACCCGTGAAGGTGTATTTGTTACGGGTTCATGTCAATCACCAGATGATATTGCCAATTCAGTAGCAAAAGCCGGTGGAGCAGCCGCCCTCGCAGCAACTCATGCTGTTCCTTTGAGTGCTGAGGAAAGAGAAGTTAAATTGCCCCCATTGGTTCCAGTAAATCCTGGAGATGAACCTAGAATTGGAGTATTTATATGCCGTTGTGGAATTAACATAGCAGGATACATGGACATTCCAAATTTAGTGGATTATGCAAAAACTCTCCCTAATGTGGTATATTCAATGGAAAATAAATATAGTTGTTCTCAACTAACACAAGATATTATTAAAGAAAAGATTGAAGAATTGAAATTAAATAGAGTAGTTGTTGCAGCGTGTACACCAAGAACTCATGAACCACTATTCCAAAAAACAATTAGAGAAGCTGGATTAAATGAATATCTCTTCAACTTCGTAAGTATACGTGAATTGGATTCATGGGTCCATATGCATGATAATCCCAAAGCTACTGATAAAGCAAAGGATTTAATTAGAATGGGAGTTGCTCGTGTGACGGCACAAAAATCAGAATTCAAGATTAAAGGTGAAGTAATTCCAGAAGCTTTAGTAGTTGGTGGTGGGATCGCAGGGATAAGTGCATCTATGGAAATAGCACAAAAAGGATTTAAAGTAAATCTTGTTGAAAAACAAGATAAACTCGGAGGACAACTCAACCTTATTTATAAAATTAATTTCGATAGAATAGATTCGAAACAATTTTTAGATGATAAATTAAAAGAATTTGCTACATTGAAAAATATCACTACTTTTTTAAATTCTGAGGTCTCTGATATAAAAGGTTCGATTGGTAACTTTAAGGTAAAAATAAAGAACAATAATACAAATAAAATAGATGATCTGAATGTCGGTGTAATTATAACCACTACGGGAGCTTATGAGTATAAACCTAAAGGCTGGTACCTTTATGGAGAAAATGATAATGTTATGACTCAACTTGAATTATCCGAGAGACTTAAAAATAATGAATTAAAAGATGGAGAAACCCTTGTATTTATTCATTGTGTTGGTTCTAGGCAACCTGAAGGTGGTAATGGAGTAACTTATTGTTCATTAATATGTTGTTCTGAGTCTATAAGGCATGCTTTATATGTAAAAGAAAACTATCCCAACTCCAATATTTTTGTTTTGTATAGAGATATTCGGGTAGGTACCGATGAAGAACCATATTACTGGAAAGCACGAGAAAACATTAATTATATAAGATTTAATGATTATCCTGTCGTAGATATTATAAATGGAAAATTGAATGTTGATGTAAAGGACATTTTAACTCAAACAGATCTAACAATTAAAGCTGATAAAGTGGTCTTATCGACTCCTCTAATCCCTTATGATACCAAACAGTTAGCTGAACAGATTAAGTGTGCGCGAGATCAAAAAGGTTTTTTCTTAGAAGCACATATTAAACTCCGACCTGTTGATTTTGCAACTGATGGAATTTATTTAGCTGGAACTTGTCATGGTCCTAAAGGAATCGCAGATTCGATATCTCAAGCGAGAGGTGCTGCAGCTCATGCCTTAATCCCTTTAATCTCTGGTGAGGTTGAAAACGAACCTTTAGTGGCAGTTGTAAATCCTGCTTTATGTATAGCATGTCAAAAATGTGAAGAAGTATGCAATTTTGGAGCTATTGGCGTTAATTTTGATAACGAGATTTTAGTTTCTGAATCTAATCCATTATTATGTAAAGGATGTGGAGATTGTTCAGCGGCATGTCCTGCTGGGGCAATAACAATGAGTCATTTCGCGGATGAACAAATAAATCCCATGATCCGTGAAGCTGTTCGCGGTGAGTTCTTAGATGAGAGACCACGTATAGTAGCCTTTTTGTGTAATTGGTGTAGTTATGCGGGTGCTGATACATGTGGTGTAAGTAGATTCCAATATCCCACAAATATTAGGCCAATACGAGTTATGTGTACTGGTAGAATTCCAAAAAGCTTTATATTACAAGCATTTTTGGAAGGAGCTGATGGTGTATTAATCGGGGGATGTCACATTGGAGATTGTCATTATTTGGAAGGAAATTATGATATGCTTCAACGCTATAATGAAATTCATGAAATTCTTGAAAAAGTTGGGATCAATCCTGAACGTTATAGGCTAGAATGGGTTTCCGCTAGCGAAGGAAAGCGATTTTCTCAAGTTGTCACTGAATTTGTGAATAAAGTTAAAGAATTAGGACCTTTACCTAAAACAGGTGATAAAATTGAACTTAAAAAAAAAAAAGCTAAGGAGGGTGTTTAAGGAGTGTCTCAAATGATAAAGAAGAATGCGAATGATTTAGATAGAAATTTTCGTTATGAAATTAGTGAAAAAGTAGGCGCTAAATCACTATTAAAATGCATTCAATGCGGTGTGTGTAGCTCTGGTTGTACAGTAACCGAATATGTAGATATGCAACCACACCGAGTAGTCGCATCTTGTCTATTAGGATTAAAGAAAGAAGTTCTCTCAAGTAATGCTATTTGGACCTGTTCCTTATGCCATAGATGTACCGAAAGATGCCCTAAAAATGTAGATTATTCCTTCATTTTGGCTCTTCTACGTAATATGGCTGTAAAGGAGGGAAATATTCCAAAAGAATATTCAAGTACCGTGGTAACGATCTTCAATAATGGCTATGTTGTCCCTTATACAGCAGGATTAAAAGATAATATTGATAGGAGACGGAATAAAATGGGATTACCTGAATTAGTACCACCAAACTTAGAAGAAATAAGATTTATTATCAAAGAAACGGGACTTGGAGGTCTCGTAGAAAAACAGGAGGATGAATAATTATGGAATACGCGCTATTTTTAGGATGTACAATACCCTTAAAATTACCCCATTTAGAAAAAGCCTTTAGAGATGTTGCAGGGATTTTAGGTGTAAAATTAAAAGAGATGGAAGGTGTAAGTTGCTGTCCTGAGCCTGTCTCTTTACAATCATTAAACATGGATACTTGGGTAACTTTAGGGGCAAGAAATCTTGCTATTGCTGAGAAGATGGGTTTAAATATATTAACTATCTGTTCTGGTTGTTATGAGACATTAAAAACAGTCAGCGTTCTACTAGAAGAAGACGAAGCATATTTAAAGAAAATTAATGGAATCCTTAAAAAGATCAACTACAGTTATAAGGGGAAAACAAAAGTGTATCATTTTGTTGAATTATTTAGCCAACCGGATTGGTTAGAGAAAATTAAGAAATTAACATTAAAACCTCTCGACGACTTAAATTTAGCTGTACATTACGGTTGTCATCTCATCCGACCAAGTAAAATAATGCAATTTGATCATCCGGAAAAACCTGAAAAAATAGACATTATTCTTGAAGCATTAGGGGCAAAAACAGTTGAATTTGCAAATAAGTTAGAGTGTTGTGGTTATTGTGCTCGATTACAAGAAGAAATTGGAGAAAAATTAGTAGAAGATAAAATGACTGAATTATGTGAGCTTGAGGAAGAGGTTGATGCTTTAATCGCTGTATGTCCCGCTTGCACTACTCAATATGATCGAAAAGAAAAGATAATCGCGCGAAGAACAGGTAAAGAATTAGATATTCCTATACTTTATCTTGCCGAAATTATGGCAGTAGCTTTAGGCGTGGATCTACAAGATCTTAGTTTAAAGAATAGAAGTGTTAAACCAGATAAGTTAATTGAGAAATTAACAACCTAATAAGTGTGATTTTTTTAATACACAAATAATGCTAACAAAAAAGAAATTATTAGAAAGAAAAAATTAAAACCAAAAAAAGAGTTTTGTAGTATGATAATTACACAACAAAAAGATATAAACGAAATATACGAAATGATAAAGCCCTACAATAAGATTTTGATAACTGGTTGCGATGGTTGTTGTCAACCTCCTAGAAGCATAAATGAAGCAAAAGTTTTGGGTCAACTTTTAGAATTGAAAGCCCGTACTGAAGGAAAGGAGCTTAAATGGAAAGCAATTACTGTATTAAGACAATGTGATGATAGGATTGCTGCTACCACTGTTCGTCCCCATGTCGAAGATTTTGATGCAATTGTTACTTTAGCTTGTGGTTTAGGTGTTGTAATGATGAATAAGGTTTTACCAGAAATACTCACATTTCCGGGGCAAAATAGTATGTTTGGTGGTGTTCAATATAATGGAGAAAATAATTATATTGAATTCTGCGAAACGTGTGGAGATTGTATTCTCGGAGAAACAGGAGGATTGTGTCCACGAGCAGGTTGTGCAAAACACCTAAGCAATGGTCCCTGTGGTGGAATGGTTGATGGGATGTGTGAGGTTGGTGGCTATACTATACCTTGCGCGTGGGTTCGTATCTGGACACGGTTAAAGGAACTAAATAGGCTTGATCTCTTTAAGAAGTATAGACCACCCAGAGATTACCGAACTTCTACGAGTCCAGGATATTTAACCATCTATAAGGATTATACAAATGTAGAAGAAAAGGAGGAGGTGAAAGAATAAATGGCAAAGAGACCAGCATTTAGTAACCTAATGAAAGCAGTCCGTGAAGGTCATTTTGTTTTCACTGGTGAACTTGAACCTAAGAAAATTCTAGATCTGAGTGAAATTATCCATTCCGCAGGAGAAATGAAAAAAACAGGTAAGATTGTCGCCGCAAATGTTACCGATGGTCCACAAGGTGATGCCTATATGTCTTCATTGGTACCAAGTTATATGGTCCAGGAAAAGGCTGGAATCGAAGCCGTATGGCAGGTTACAGTAAGAGATCGTAATCGAGTTGCCCTTTTTGGGGATGTGGTAGCAGGTGCCGTTTTAGGTTTAAAAAACATTTTAACCCTCACTGGAGACCATACCGCTTTAGGAGATCATAAACGAGGACGTCCCGTATACGATATTGATAGCACTCAATTTTGTGAAATGCTCTCAATCATGATAGATCAAGGAACCGATTATGAAGGCAATGAGATTCAAGGCGGAAAAATAGAAATGAATTTTGGATGTGTTGCTAATCCGAATAGTAATCCCCGTGAACCTGAAATTCTTAAAGTAGGTCGTAAAGTAGAACAGGGTATTGATTTCATTCAAACTCAAACTGCGTTTGATATCGATGAAGCTAAAGATTTTCTTAAGGAGTTAGAACAATTTAATGTCCCTGTATTGCTGGGAGTCTTTCCTCTTAAATCCTACGGAATTGCATGGTATTTTGATGCATATATACCTGGTGTAAGTGTACCTAAGGATCTGCTTAAGTCCCTTAAGAAAGCAGAAAAAGATAATAAAGGAGACAAAAAAGGAAAATATGCAGCTATCGATAAAATTAATATAGAATTTTTCGAGCCATTTATTAACGAAATCAAAAAAACCACTAAGGCTGCTGGAATTCATTGTATGGCTGTCGAGTATGAAAGACTTTTTAATCCATTACTCAAGGATTTCCCAAAATATGTACAATAAACATACCAAAAACAATAATATCCCAAATTTATGAATTTTTTATATAAAATAAAAATTTTTTTTATAATTTTACAATAATAGTAAAAAACGTATGAGTATGGAAATTGACTATGAAAAATTTAGATGAGAAAGACAAAAGAATATTAGAAATGCTTATTGAGGATTCAAGACGACCCTATAAAGAAATATCCGATCAATTAACAGCGGAAGGGATGTCTTTATCAGAATCAACTGTCAGAAAACGTGTTATTAAACTTCAAGAAGAAAAAGTAATTGAAAAATTTACAATAAAGGTATGCAGAGAAGATGAACGCTGTATTATAGCTTTCTTGACTCTAATTCCAAAAACAGAATCCGAAATAAAAGAGCTTCTAAGAGAAACTCAAATTCTCCCACAGTGTGAGGAGGTATATTTTCTCGCGGGACAGTGTGGAGTACTCGTTAAAGTTAATGTTCCAGAAATAAATGAATTAGATGCATTAATTGAAAGTTTCCGTGGTAGAAGCGATGTAAAAAGTGTAGAAAGGGTTTGTGTTGTTTTAAAACCTATCAAAACTGTCCAAACAGACAATCGTATTTTTCAGTAACTTCGATGTCAATATATCATCGTTAAGTCATCTAAAAGGTGAAATTAGTTTATATTTATAATATTTACTTAAAAATAATCTCAAAATATCTTCAAAACACTCTAGGATTCCTTTTCCGTTAAGTGCACTTGTGTATCTTGAAATTATATTTATGTATCTATAAACATTAATTTCTGTTAAAAAAATATCTGGATTAAACTTATCGGGTAAATCTTGTTTATTAAATGCTATAACAATTGGAACATCTTTGATAGTTTCTCCAAAATATGAGATTAATTCCTTCCAAGACATTAAATTCCTGTCATAAACTTCCATCTGAGAATCTAACACGAAAATTATACCATCTACAGCCTGTAAGGTAATCGGTCTAGTTATGAAATAGAAATCTTGTCCGGTAGTAGTATAGATATGAAGTTTCAATTTCCATTCTTGATTTTGAAATATAACAATACCATAATCAAAAAATAATGTCCTGTTAATAGTACTTTCAATACTATTTAATGTCTCTCCTTTGCCAAATATAGAAAATAAAGCTTTTATTGATGTAGTTTTCCCTGAAAAGGCAGGCCCGAAATAAACTATTTTTAAACTTATTGTTTTATCACAGTGATCAATAATCATGAACATAAATCTAAAAGAAAGTTTTTAAAAGCCAATTTTTTAAGGTAATTGTAGATTTTTAACTTGAAAAGTAGATTTTTCCATCTTTTTCATGTCTAATTACTTTTTCCTGATATTCCAAATATATTAAATGACCTAATATTTCACTTAGAGCCATGTATGAATTAATTTCATCTAATTCATTGCCAAAATGTATTTTTGATATTTCGAAAGGTGTTTTGGGATTATTTTTAATTAGGTTTGAAATATTTTCTAACCTATTTTTATGATGCTCTTTAATTGCTAAGATCCTTTCATGGGGATTATAAATTATTTCCTGATGAGCTGGAAAAATAATTTTAGGATTCAATTTATCAATACGTTCTAATGAATTTAGATAATGTAGTAGAATATTATCAAAATTGTAACCCTTATACTCATTTTTAAGGCTTTTGGGGATTACAAAGTTCCCAATATGAGGTGTAATTCTCGAAAGAATATGATCTCCCGAAAAAAGATACTTATTTCTTCTATCAAAGATACATATGTGACCAAAACTATGACCAGGAGTCCAAATAATTTCTAAATCGTCCAATATTTTATCACCATCATGTACTATTATATCAGGTTTTTGATATCGTAAATATCTGGGCCAGAATGTAAAAAATTGGATAATCTTGTTTCCTTGTTCCTCGCTAATCCCATATTTTATCATCAAATCAGCAACTTTTTTTGCTTCGGATTTCATATCCTTAATATTTGCCTCATCTGTTTCCCACTCCATAATTTGATGAGTAATATCATTCATAACGATTTTAAGATTTGGATTTTTTCGCTTAAGTGTTTTTAACAATCCGATATGATCTAAATGTATGTGAGAAATAAAACAATAGTCAATATCGTAAATTGTTAAGTTTAAATTATCAAAAGCAGAAAAAAGAAGTTTGTTCCAATTACCCATATTAAGACCAGCGTCAATTAAGACATTAGTATCACCTATCTTAAATAGATAAAGGCAAACATACTTTACCGCAAAGGGTACATCGATTTTAATTTGGTATATTCCTTTAATTTCATTAATTTCAGATTTGAATTTATACAACTTATGGGTCATTTATCTATTTTTTTCTGATGGAGATTTAAGTTAATAAAGCAATTTGTAGTTTGTCTTTTAAACAAATAATTAAAATAAAAAAAAAATATTCAATTATACTTTTAAACCATAATACATAAACCAAAAGCTAGAGAGATACCCTACTCTCACAAGAATCAGAGCTACACCTGGAACTGTTAACCCTTCTAATAAACCAAAAATGCAGAAACATAGTGAACCAATTGATATTAAGAGGAACTTTCTCTTTAAAACACCTGTAGACTGGAAACTCTTTATTAAAAACCCAATTCCAAGTAATATTATTACACTTAGTAAAAAACCAGCCATAAGAATACCAGCTAAAGATATTACGTTAACATTATAATCAATTAAGCTCTCTCCTGGTATTGTTGGATCTCGAAATTCGAAAGTGCCCATAGGATTTAAAAAGATGAGTACTTCAAATATAAGGCTTAAGATCAGAAACGCAATTAAATAAAACATTTTTTTTGATGGAGTTATAAGTTCCGCACCAATATATATTGCGGTAACAATAGCAGGTGCTAACCAGATATAACTCAAGATTCCTACTAATCCATTTGTATTATCCAGGTTATTATTGGTCAAAAGGACTATTATAAAGTCTAGGAACACACCTAAAAACATTAATCCTGCAAAAGTGACAGCTAAAGCTAAATATTTTAAAATTTTTGCATTGGATTTTCTTGATTTATAGAAGAAAAAAATCCCAAAAATTAATCCAAACACAATTACCCCCGTTGCGGTTATACCATCAATCCAACCTAAAAATGAAAGCAAATTCTATATCACTCCCTTTTAATTAAATCAATTAGAATTTTCTAATTTTTCTCCTAAAATTTCTTAGAAATAATATATAATAATCTTTATTTATATCTTTTTACATTCTTGTGCACAAATTAGAAACAAGGAATAAAAATAATTAAAAATCTTTAATAATTTCTCGTTTATTTGCTTTCCCCTTTTAACTACTAAATTACGGGAATATTATGTTTGTACCATAAAATATCTAAGTAACATTGAAAATTAAAACTCTTAAGGCAAAATTAGGAAAGATCTTAGTAAAATACATTAACTAAATTACATGCAGGATTTGACTTTTTACGAGTTATTTATTTTAAATAAAATTAATCTTGTTTTTCTTCCTTTTCAAAAAATAATGATTTTTTCATATCAAATTCAATATCTCTCAACTTTCTTTTTATCTCTGCAGGATTATAATCGTGTTTTAATAAATCAATTATGGTATTTTTTAAATTTTCTAAATTATCAATCCCTAATTGATAGAAAATATTGGTTTTATCCATACTCATACTCAAGATATCAAACAACCCATTAAGAGAATCTCGTATCTTCTCATAGTACTGCCAAGCCTTATCTAAATCTGATGGATCTTTAGTTTCTTCAGTACTTAAATCAGATTCTTTCTCATTTTCTTGCATAATAAAATAAAAGAAGTAAGTAAAAAAAGTTTTTTTCTTTAAAACATAGCTTTAATTTTGTGTGCTAAATCCTTTTCTTCTGCAGATTCCAAAAGCTTGAACACTTCTTCAGGATTTACGATCAAAGCACCATGAAGTAACTTCTGGAGGCCAAGTCTAGTATTTAACCTTTCATTCTTTTGTAAATGAAAAATAACTTGACCAAGTTCGTTCTTTAATTGACCTTCTGACTCTAAACATATATTTAATAATGCTGGGCTTAATTCTTCAATGGCATCCATACTTACATGATTCGCTAAAGAATATAGATCCTTTAATTTCTCATCAGAAAGTGCCATCATTTTTTCTTGAATATTTAATATTTCCATTTTTTTTATCACTCATTTTTTTTGTTTTTATTATTATTTTAAGTAAGATTAATTTCATATATAAAGCTATTGGGAATAAATCCCGCTAGCTTTTTACTAGAACGGGCGAAATCTTGAAAAGTTAATTCTTTCCGTAATGATTTTAACGGAATCAGGAATATTGCATTTTTTGTGGGAGAAAATTCCACAAATCATCTTTCTTCCACAAATCATATCTCTTTAATTTGGACATTCTTGACTTAATTCTTCTAAATGGGTCTTTTTTGGGATAGTTTTATTATATAATAGTAACGAAAATGTCGTATAAATTACTAAAAAATTCCTAAAAAATATGATCCAAAATTTATAAATTAACTTTTTTATTATCAAATAATTTTTCTTTTTCAGGTCTAAATTTTAAAATTTGATCAAACTATTGCTAATGACACAAAGTTGAATAAAAGTTTTAAGAAAAATAATAAAAATCAACATTTTTGCTAATCGTTTTAGTTTATACAAGTTCAAGAAATGTTTTAGTTCCAATCTTGAATTTTTCTGTAGAAATATCATTTTTAATTTTTATTAATTTTATTGCGTTACTAGGACAATTAGTTGCACAAACCCCACATCCTATGCAATGTTCTTCATTTATAAAAATTAGCTCATCAGAAGAATCTAATTCATTTGGTAATTTATGGAAAATCGCTTCCATGGGGCATTTTTTCAAGCAGGTCTCACATTTTGTACAGAGATCATGGTTAATCTTCGGTTTGTAATTGGAAGCTAAGGTTGCTATATGTTTTTTATCTTTTGTTGCTAATGCTCCACAGTGACAACTACAACAATTACATATGAATAGAGTGGAATCAATACTACTATCGGGAACGCAACTATGGATTAATCCCGCTTTTTCTGTTCTTCTTAAATATTCTATAGCTTCTTCTTTATTCATTCTTGGTGCTCCGCGCTGAATTGAGGATTGAGCACCCTCTCCAGCTAAAAAACACCCCATCTCTGTGGGTGCTACTTTGCATGGATCGCCTGTATATTCACCAATTAAGCGGCATTGGCAGGGAATGACTGTAAACACATCATAGTTATCAATTAATTGTGAGACCAGCTCATAAGGAAGTATTTGAGATTCTGCTTCAAGAGATTCATTAACTTCAATTAATTTTTCTTTAGCATCAACAGGTAAACGAGGCCGAAAAAATTTTAAGTTTGACTCAGCAAATAGTGGTGGCAAATAATTTTTGAAAATGAAATTTCTATAAATGTCTGCAACTTTCTTTAAATTTTCTATAGTGTCATTCGATCTAATGAAGTATTTTTCAAATATACCTGGAAGAAGTGGAAGTAAACTATATATTGTTCCTTGTTCAGTCTCAAATTTAGCGATTGTTCCCTTACCATATAATCTGTCCAAAACTGCTTTTAACTCATCTTTTACTATCCCTGACTTTTTTTCTAATTCACTTAATGAATTATATTTATCAGCGCCTTCGAAGTATGAGAGAACATTAATCTCCTGGTCGTTCCATAATATTCTCATCAATTCATATACTTTTTTATGTTTTGGGGCGTATAAAGGTCCAAGACTTAGCTTTTGTCTTACTCTTTCATAATTACTGATGTTATCTTTTTCTATCATAATCTTTTTTAAAAAAATATAAGATTATTAAAAGAGTTTTTTAATAAGTCAAAAATTCTTTTCTTACATATTTATCAAATAACAATATAAATAGCAAGAGATTAAAGTAATATTATATTAACTGTATTTTATTATAATTAAAAATGGTTTTCAACATGCATAGAGAATTAGAACGTGATTTATCAAAGATATTAAAAAAGGAACGTTTCCAAGGCAAAATGGTCTCTTATATGGCAAAGGTAGGCAAATTTATGCTTTTTATATTGCCAGTAATACTTGTCATTATCACTATCCTTGCATTTATTCAAGCACTCGATTTTACATTGCAAATCATCTACTTCATAATATTAGCAATTTATGCTTTCAATTCAATCATGTTGTGGCTTGGAGCGAATTCTACCAAATCATCTCTAAAGATGAGGCTTAAATTTGAACGTAAAAGAGGGAGACCCATTGATAGTTTAGATGGGTTTGATATGTTATCCAGTAGTGTAAATAGAGTAGTAAATCTGTTAAAAGTAATTGCAATTATATGTTTCGTTGCACTTATTTTATTTATCTTGATGCTATATCTCGTTGATTTAAATATTGGATTTGCGGCAGCAGGATTTTCTCTTATTGGTCTCGGATTAGCCCTACTTATCCGTAGTTTAAATTTGAATATTCATGATGTTAATGGTCTTCAAGATTTTTATAAACCTACTACTCATCAAATATTCTTAGATAACTTTTTTGCTGAAGTTTTTGCTGGTCATTTAGATCCTGTTACATTTCTTAAATGGGATGAATATTTAGCTGGTTTAAATAAAATTTTAAATCCATCATTTATCCAAAAGGTAAAAGAGCAAGAAGAAGAAGAATTACCTGTAACCTTTGCGGTAGAGTCATTACTATTTTTATACTATTTAAAACACCAAGGAGTGTTAACAAATGAGCAGTTTATTAGAGAATTAAGAGAAATTATTAACGTAGATTCGATTGATTTTGATATAGATAAAGGTTTATTAATTGAGGGTTCATGGTACTTTTCTACAAAAGATATCGATAAATTATTCAACTATATTAAAGAATATAATCCCGGTTTTTTCAATATAATAGATAGACTCCAACTTGAATTAGCAGATAATATTGAGCGTGTTTCCAAAGATCCCATTTATATGGATTCCTCTGCTGAAGAGGTCGTATATTTAAATAGAGAGTTAAATATAATGGTTTTCCTTTATAATAACTCTCCCTCTGATAAGAAATATATTATAAAAGTGAACGCACCTGGATTTGAGCCTAATAAATTAAAACTAGATATTAAAGTAGAAGGGCGAGGTAATTTTTTAATTCCCAAAGAACGAATTCCTTTAATATCTTCTGAAAGGTTGGATATAGCTGGTGTGCTCTCAACAATGCTAGAAAACGGTGATACAACTTGGTTGACGTTGGAACCGAGAGAAACAGGTGAACAAACAATCCAAATCTTTCTATTATCAGAAGATGGTACTATAATTGAAGGTAAGACGAGAGTTATTAAGGTAACTAAAGACTTAAAAGCTTACTTCAAAAAATTGTCTTCGGTTTTTTCCTTACTTGGCGGTTTAGCAGTGCCATTAGTAAAGATCATCCCTTATTTATTAGTACCCGGTGTTTGAATTTTAGTCAACTTTTTTCTTTTTTTTCTATTTGTAATTAAAATCACCTAAGTATTCAAGCTCTTACTTTCATATTTTAATACCAAAGATTTATTAGTTGATTGTTAAAAATTAAATATAATTAATTCTTGCATAATTATTTTAATTAGCTTATGGGAATTTAACTCGTGAATATAAAATGAATAGAATTAGAAAATCAATAATTTTTTTAATAACAGTTATCCTCTTAATAGGGGTGATACAACCCCTATTTACCTATATTTCTGCAAGTTATTATGAAGAATATCCGTTAAATCTTTCCCAACAAACAAATCAATCTATTGTTGGATTCTCAAAGAATAAATTGCTATCAACAGATGATGGTATATATCCTCATCACGTAGAAGTTTCAATGGCAATAAGTGATAACGGAATTATTTTTGTAGGCTGGAAAGAGGCATTAGGACATAACACTGCAGGAATTGATGTTAGTATCGTAAGATCCACTGATGATGGTAATACTTGGTCAAGTCCATATAGTATGAATAATTATAATGGGTTAAATACGGGAAAATCAGATCCGTGGCTCTATTGGTTTAATGGAACTCTTTACTATGCTTATCTCGAATATGAATTTAGTGGCAGTCTTACACAAATAACTGTTGCAAAGAGTAATGATTATGGTATTTCATGGACCGAAGTTAATGCTACGAATGCAGATTATTTTGCTGATAAAGAAACTATAGTTGTTGGAGAAAATAATACTATTTATATTGTTTATGATGACGTAGATACAAGTACAATTGATGGAAATGCAACTATTCGTGTATCTCGCTCACTCAATGGAGGTGATACATACCAAGAAATTTCAATTATTGGGGAAGATGAATTTTTTGTAGGACCCTATATAACTCTAAATAGTTCTGGAGATCCTTTTGTTGCGTGGAGCTGGGTACCTGATGAGGGCGGAAATTTATTCTTATCTAAAAGCCACGATGGAGGTATAATATTCGACCAACCCCAAATTGTTAATGATGATGGTAATTATTCAGCATTTGAGCCTTCTGGCGGATATCCTGGTAAAGCTACTCTACCAGTTATCAAGTTTGATCAATATGACAGGCTCTACATTTTATGGGCAGATAAATTTGATCAGGTAACCAATAGTTATGATGTCTATTTACGATACTCAGACAATTTCGGTTCAAATTGGAGCGATCGAATCCGAGTAAATCCTTCAATTGCTGGAGATCAATGGAATCCGGATATGGTAATTGATACAACTGGGAAGCTCCATATAGCATATTATAGTGAAATAGATGGATATTATAGATCATATTATCGTACTGTTAATTTCACAGGAATAGGGAGAAATGAGACTACTTTATCTGATGAAATTCAGATCGCGAGTAGAAGAACTAGCAACTCATTTACAAGACCTGGAGAATATCTTGCTATTCAACTTGATCGGAATGATATACCCCATGTAGCTTGGTCCGATGGGAGAAATGATGAGATGGATATATATTATGCTTATGGGCTTACTGAATTGCCTTATCCCCTGGTATCCACTATAATAATTATAATAATAATTTCCATTATTGGTACTTTAACCTTGGTAACATTATATTATCTTAAATATAAACGTAGCTCATCAATGAAAGATGAAGAGAAAGTGATACAAAAGGAAAAGATAAGTACCGATAGAACATCAGAAGAGCGTAGAAAATTATATATGAAAACGTATCCCTATTTTTGCGATAATTGTAAGAAATTTAATACAATAAGAGATTACTGTGAAAACTGTGGATCAAAAGATAGCATCAGATATGCCTCTAAAGAGGATTATAAAAAATATCTATAATTCAATTATTTTTTTTCTTTTCCAAAATACCTACATTTTTAAGGCTTCCATTAATCTCAGTGAAATTATTAATTAATGTCTCAAAGTATAAAATAGCGATTCAATCTTTTAGAAAACTTATGATTTATTATCTAAATTAATAGTTGAATGACAGATATTGTCTATGGGCGTGACAGATCTTGATCATTAAACTTTCCAATTAGACAAAAATGAAGAAAATCACTAAAAATAATGCATTATTGTCATAATAAAAAACAATATTCTCTTTATAAATTTTTGAATTCAAAAAATTCAGATAGAAAATAACAATTAGGTTTTAATAAAAATGTTAATTTTACTACATAATATAATTTAATTAGAATAAAAAAAAATGGGTTAAAATAAAATGACTATTATTACCACAAAGAAACCTTTTGAAGAGGTATTAGGGGCTATTAAGAATGCCAAAAAGATAGCTCTCATCTCATGTGGTTCCTGTGCAGCAATGTGTCAGACAGGAGGAACAGAAGGTGCTAAAGAAATGGCTGAAAAACTCGAAGCTGAAGGCTTTCAAATTACCACAATTATTGTTCCTGAAGAGGTATGCGATAATCGGGTGATGAAAAAAGATTTGAGGAATATTGAAGAAGCACTTCAAGATACTGATGCAATTTTAACTTTAAGCTGTGGATTAGGGGTTGCAAGTATTACTGAAGTTTTATCAAATAAGCACCCAGAAATTCCGGTCTTTATTGGAACAAATACAGAATTCATGGGTATGACAGAAAGAATTGGTCGATTCTACATGAGATGCAGAGGTTGCGGCCAATGTTTATTAAATGAGACTGGAGGGATTTGTCCGATCACAACATGTGCAAAAAGCCTGATGAATGGACCCTGTGGGGGAATGGTCGATGGAAAATGTGAAGTGGGTAATTAGGAAAAAGATTGTGGTTGGGTATTAATTTATAATCGTCTAAAGGAATTGGGACGTTTAGATTTCTTTTCGAAGTTACGAGATTCAGTCGATTGGAGTGAATCTGGTCATCAAAGAGAAGTGGTATGGAGGTAAATCAAAATGTCTGAACAGAAAATATATTCAAAGTTAGGAGAAACTCTTTATAAGGGAGACTTTGTATTAACTGGAGAATTAGAACCTGAAAAAACCACTGATCTTTCTCATACTATTCATGAGGCGAAAGAAATGGCTCCGTATGTGGTCGCTGCAAATGTTACAGATAGTCCATTAGGAATTGTAACAATTAATAGTATGGCAGCAACTCATATTATTCAACAAGAAACAGGTTTAGAATGTATTTGGCAATTAACCGTTAGAGACGTAAATAAATTGGGTATCGCAGGAATGCTTATGGGGGCGCAAGCATTAGGAATCCATAATATACTTTCATTAACAGGAGATCACACAGCATTAGGAGACATGCCCGAGTCTAAACCAGTTTTTGATTTAGATTCTGCTACATTAGTTAAGCTAGTAAGAGAGATGGTTGATAAGGGATCTATTAATGGTCATGAAATTGAAGCTCCACCAAAACTACACGTTGGGGCTGCTGCTAATCCTAATGCAAATCCAATGGAAGCTGAAATTCTAAAAATTGGCAGGAAAGCTGAAGCGGGAGCTGAATTTATACAGACACAAGTCGTATATGATATTGACCGAACAATTGAATTCTTAACCGAGATTAATAAATATAAAGTACCCGTTCTACTTGGAATATTCCCCATGAAGAGCTATGGAATCGCTAAAGGATTTGATACCTTCGTTCCTGGCGTGAGTGTTCCCAAGGAGATTCTTGCTAAATGGAAAAGTGTTAAAACTGATTATCCTGATAAGAAACAACAGAATGAAATTTATGACCAATATAATTATGAATTTTTCAAGCCATTTATTAAAGAGCTTAGACAGAAAAAATTGTTGGCAGGAATCCATTGTATGGCCGTTCATTATCCTAGAATCTTTCCAAAATTGGAAAGTATTATTAAAGAATAATAATAGATGAATAACTGATGAAGATTGACAGTTATTCTAATTTTTCTTTTTTAGTTTAAAGATTATTGTGTTCTAAGCTTTTTACTAGATCTAGGTTAAGTTAATTTTTAAGCAGTTAAGCTTGAAATTTAAGAAAAGACATTTCGATTATTCGACCTTAAATCTTGAAATGATTCGCTAGGAACATCTTCTTAAAATTTTATTTTTAATAAAAAGATTTGAATCAGTTTATTCAAATATAATTACTTACTTTATTGATCTCTGTATAACATTATTAGCATGTTTACTAATGGTCTATTTTACAACTTTAAAGTTGAGATCTTTGCCATTTTTATCATAACATCTCACATTTTTTATTCCATAAGGGTATCCTATGATAAAGTGACATTTGAATCCTGTAAAGATGCCCCTTAAATCTTGTAGGGAAGGAAGAGGGTTTCCAGAAGGATGTGAATGAACACTTGCTTGATAAAAATGATCTAATGGAAGTCTAGATGAAGAAAAAATCCCCGATATTTTTGAGGTAATGGTACCCGGAGGTAAAATAAACTCGTTAAAAATTTCTTTTTCCATTTTTAAGATTCCTAAGATTTCTCTTGGATGATGTTCACGACATAATGTTAGAATTCCTTTTAATAGCTCAGCTTTTATCAAAATTGTGTTAGAATCCAAATTATCAATAAAGGTTACGATTTCATTGATAATTTCTATAATTGGTTTAGGATTATTTGATTTCCAACTGTTTAAGGAATAAATAATTCGATCAAGCTTCTTATATATATCCCCATTCTGATTAATTAGTTTAACTTTCGGCTTTTTTGGAAAATTTCTATAATCGATTTCTAAAATATTTCCCTTCTTTAATTGAATTGAGATATGTGAGATTAGATTGTTATAAATTTCAGCATTAGGAAAATATTTTATAATATTTTGATATTGGTCTTCTAACTTATCCATTGCTTGGGGTAGAAAAGATTACACTTCAAAAGAAATTTCCGTTTTATAATATTCTTCTTAGAAATCTTTTTTCCAAATTTTAAACCATAAAAAAAGCAGCTTGGGTACCACAAAAATTTTGTTTTTTAACTATTTCTTTATACTTACTGCTTTATGTAATATATATCCCTCATAAGATCAAACAAGTTGTTATTCAAGATATTTAATTTAAATACAGCCTTTAGATTTCAATTTTCATTCTCTTTCATTTTTCCTTTAAAATATTAATATAAACTTTAAAAATTATATAATTTAAATGGAACTTATGGAATCTTATGATTTAGTAGTAATTGGTTCTGGAGTAGGGCTTAATGTCCTTAACGTAGGCCTTCAAATGGGTTTAAATTGTGCACTTATTGAAGATACAAAACTTGGGGCAACCTGTTTAACTCGAGGATGTATTCCTTCTAAAGTTTTAGTCCATCCTGCTGATCTAATCCGTGAAGCTCAGCATGCTTCTAAAGTTGGTGTCAATTTTAGTGTAGAAAGAGTTGATTGGGACTTTATCGCTAAAAGAATGTGGAGTCAGATTGATGAAAGTAAAGAGATGGAGGAAGGACTTTCACAAGTTCCAAATCTTAAATTATATCGCGGTATTGGTGAGTTTGTTGGAGATTATGAAATAGAAGTAAAGAAAGTTGGAAGTGGAGAAGTTATTGATCATTTTAAAGGAAAAAAGTTTGTCATTGCTTCTGGAGCACGTTCACTAATTCCCCCTATAGAAGGATTAGATGAAGTTGATTATATTACAAATGAGAATTTTTTTGGAGAAAGATTTCCTAAGAAACCTTGGGAAAGTTTAATTATTATAGGAGGGGGACCGTCTAGTTATAACCGAAGAACCGGAAATAAGTCACTTTTTAGAGAAAAATTTTAATAAATATGTGAATGTACTTGTTAATCATAAAGCAATAAGGACTAGCTCAAAAAAGAAATTAAAAATTGTGAATGTCCAAAATATTAATACTGGCGAAGAAATTGATATAAAAGCTGAAGAAATTTTAGTGGCTACTGGAAGAAAATCTAATGCTGATTTATTAAAGGTACAAAACACTGGTGTTGAAATAGATTCTCGAGGTTGGATAAAAACTAATGAATATCTTGAAACTAGTAAGAAAAATATCTGGTGTATCGGGGATGCAAATGGATTATATCAGTTTAGACATAAAGCAAATTATGAAGCAGAAGTATGTACAAATAACATTTTTGGATCTGAAGAAAACAAACAAACCGTTGATTATACTGCAGTACCTTGGGCTATTTTTACTTATCCCCAAATTGGACATGTAGGAATGACTGAAGCTGAAGCAATAGAAAAAGGACATGAAATTTATGTTGCTGTTAAACATTATTCTTCCGTAGCTAAAGGTTTTGCTATGGGTTATAATAAAAATGATGATGATGATGGATTTGTAAAATTAGTAGTAGATAAATCTTACAGGATCCTTGGTGCTCATGTAGTAGGACCCCATGCTGCCGTTTTAGTTCAACCATTTGTTTATTTAATGAATTCTGGATTTACTTGCATACTACCAGAGATGACGGAAGAATCAAATATTCCAAAATTATCTCGAGCATGTCCTGAGGGAGGATCATTCATGCCTATTTATAAATCGATGGTTATTCACCCATCTTTAAATGAAGTAGCAGGTTGGGCAATAGGTTCTCTAAAACCCGTCAACATAAAAATATCGCCTCACACTCATTCCCATGAGCATGACCATTAATTTTCTATTTTTTTTATTAAAAAATACAATTTTTATTATCAAAAGAAGTATATTTTTAGCTTTAATAAATTAATATATAGAATAGATGGTTTCAAAAAAGAATAACACTAGAAGTCAAATTTCAATTGGTCAATATTTTACTCCTGATTACATAGCAGAATTCATGGTAAAAAATATTAAGCATTTTATTCAAGATTCTAATTATAAAAATAACATCTCTCTGAATCTAAATAATCTTAAGATTTTAGAACCTGCGGTAGGAGAAGGAATCTTCTTAAAACACTTGTTAGAAAACAATTTCTCAGATATAACTGCGTATGAGATTGATCCTTCTTTAAAGGAAGAACTTTTAGAGAAATATCCTCAAATAAAATTTCGTTTTGAAAACTTCTTAGGTTCAGATCCTAACGAAAAGTTTGATATAATTATTGGTAATCCTCCTTATCTAGGTCAAAATTATAATGCAGAATTATTTCGAGATTTAGTTAAGAAATATCTTATATGTGCTGAATTTTATATTGGGAATATGGATTTGTTTTACTATTTCATTCATTTAGGAATTAATAAATTGAATCCTGGAGGTTTTCTTTCTTTTATAACTACAAATTATTGGATTACAAAATCCAAGAAAACCGGTATTAAATTTCTAAAACCCCATATCCTAAATGAGTGTTTTCTTATTCAATATATTGATTTATCTAATTTATCGATATTTAGAGACGCAACTGGGCAACATAACTGCATTTTTGTTCTACAGAAAAAAACAAACAAAGAAAAACTCAACCACTCAGATCATAATATTGATATTGTACAACTTAAAAGTAAGCAGAATCCATATCAAATTACAAATCCAGTTTTTGCTCCCTTATTGGAAGGTTTACCTACAAAATATATAATTAACTATCAATCTGCTTTAACTAATAATGATTTAAGTAAATATGGTGTTTGGAATTTAATCTTTCCTAAGGAAGTAAAAGAAGTTGTAGATAAAATTGAAAAACTATGCTTAAAAGATGGTAAAGTAACCCTCTTAAAAGACTTATTCTTCATTAGAAATGGATTAATTTTAATTAGAGACAGTATCTTTATTCTCAAACTTGATAAAAACCTGAAAATTGAAAATGATAAGGTTTATATAAAAATTGCTGACAAATTTGTTCTCTTAAATGAGAGAGAGAAAATTAGATTAAAAAGAATCTATAAAAGTAAGTCTATAAAACCATACGGTTATGAGTTGGATGATTCTATTGGATTTCTGATATACTTCAATAAAGATGAATTTAAAAATCAAGATATTAAAAACCGTAATTCTTACTTTGAGAAATCATACCCTAATCTTACTAAGTATATAAAACAATTTGAGAAGAAATTAAAAGATATTCTTATAAACGCGAAGGAAAATTTAGATGATCTCTATTTTCCCAGAAGGGGTAGTTTTATATTAAGAAATGAAATAAATGGTAGGCATAAAATAATAAATCTTGAGGATTTTTATGATAATAGCCAAAAGATTTTTTTTAAGTATATTTCTGATAAGAATATTTTTGGCTATTCAAATGCTTCATATTATGCCACCTCGGATACTTATTTTTTATGGCCTAAAAAAGATCAAAAGAGTATAGACTATCCCTTTCTATTAGCTTACTTAAATTCAAATTTAGTAAATTTTCTATTTAAAGCAAAGAATATTTCCATCAAAAGGAGTAAAACTAAACTGGAGGATGGGTTACCCATTCCAAATTTGAGCCTTTCTAAATTTAAAAAAGCATCTTTATATATTTCTGATATTAGGTTTTTAGCTTCTTGGTTAATGAATGAAAATAATGATAATGATAGTTTTTCTTCAAAACAATTTTTTTCTACTCTAAGTATAATTAAATCAGATGAAATTGTGTCAGCTATGATAAAAAAAGATAGCGTCTTTCTTCAAAGATTAATTGAAAATCTATTTTTTCAATTGTTCGATTTGAATGAAAAAAAGATCAATCAATTAATGATTCGGTACTACGGTTCTTAATATATATAGGATCTATAGAATTATTACTATAGAAATAAGTGAGATCAAATTTATCCAAATGATATGCCTCCCGATTTCATTAATAAGCTAATGTCATCCCAAATATAGCTTGTGTCAATCATTGTCGGAGAATTACAACTACAACAATTTTCACAATTTTTAATAGAGTTCTTAAAAGAAAGGAGTTGCAATATATCTCCAACTGAATTTTCTCTTAAATTGGCAATGGGTTTATCTATCTGAAGACAATTTTCAATATCACCATTAGAATTAACGAACATGAATACTTTTTTAGTATGACAATGGTATAATTTTTTTCCTCCAATAAAATGGTTTAAGTACATTTCTGAATTTAAAATCTTGGATCCCTTTCTTTTTGCTTCCAAAATTTTCGAAAATGCTTTACTAATTTCTCCTTCGCTAGCAGAATATAACCCTTTTTCATCCACATCCCCTGTTGAATAATGTCGGATAGTATTAATAATATTAAATGCTACAGGTGTATCCATTTTATCTGAAAATTCTATCATTTCTTCGATTCTATTAATATTATATTTACTTATAGAAAAACTCAGTTGTAATGAGATAAAAGGATAAGTAGTTTTGATAATTTCAATAGACTCTATAATTTTGTCATATAATCCGTTTAATCCTCTAATTTTATCATGTTCTTCACGTCTTGGGGAATCGAGAGAGATAAGAATGAAATTCAAATCATTTCCAAATTCATCAATTTTTTGGGGAAGAAACCAACCATTCGTTACTATTCCAACAATTGTAAATTTAGCTTGATTTTTAGCAAATTTAATAATTTCAGAGATATCTTTTCTAATCAGAGGTTCTCCACCCCAAAGTATTGTAACTATAAATCCTGCTTCTCTAGCTTCTAAATATATTCGCTTTATTTCCTCTAGTGAAAGTTCATCTTTAATAGTATTATTTTTCCAAAGACAAGTCTCACAATTGCAATTACACTTTAGGGTTGTGAGAAAGTGAAAAATGAATGGTTTAGATTCACTATTTTTCGCTTCTTTTGCTGCGACCGCTAATCTGATTAGTTGTTGTCTTTTATTTCTTTTAATTTCGTTCGTTATGGAATTTCGTTCCATAAATATATGAGTTATAAAGTATTATTTATGGTTAACGATACCAATATTTAGATTATCTGGATTTTTATGGATGATTTTCCACAATTTGACGATGTCGGTAGTTTTCCTTTGCCAGCAACCATAGATAAGGAAAAATTCAATGAATTCTATTGGTTCGCATATAAAGCCTTAGTAAATAAAAGTGATATTTTTACAAATAGGGGAATTCAGATTTACTTTATCGAACCCTTGTTAAATTCTTTCAAATTAAAATTAAAAGCAGGAGTTCAGATTATAAATTATCCTCAACATATGGATATGTATAACCAATTTTTAAAACCAATTAATGATTATGCATCAGAACCAAGTTTAATTAATCCGGAAAAAGCTTTAATTCCTGAAGTAATCATATTAGAAGAGTTTGCGAAAAAGAATTTTAAGGAAACTGGACGGGAACTTCAAATTAAAGTATGTATTACCGGTCCAATTGATCTCTATATAAAACAACATAAATTTAACATCTACTCAGATTTAGCCTTAAACTATTCAAAATCTATAAATGCCTTTCTAAAAAACTCAATGATTAATAACAAATATTTAAAAACTCCCGTTATTTCGATTGATGAACCTTCTTTTGGTTATGTTGATCTCATAAATATTGATGAGGAGCAATTAATTAAAGTATATGATAGGGCATTAGAGGGTATCAAAAATCAAAATATTACAACTCAATTACATATTCATACATTAAAGCGTGCAGATATTCCTTTGAAATGTAAAAATTATGACATTTTAACATGTGAATATGCCGCTGATAAAACAAACAAAGTCTCAAAAAAGCTCTTAGATCAATATGATAACTATTAGATGCATTAAAAATGTATGGAGATCGCTTAAGATTTGTGGGGCCGGACTGTGGTTTAGGAGGTTGGAGAATACCAGAAGTTGCTTTCCTCTTATTAAGCAGAACAAGTGAAGTGATAAAGGAAGTTAAAAATTCTTCGTAGAAACCCTTCTTTCTCTTATTTTTTAAAAACATAAGATATTTATATTTATTTTGACATATTTTATTTGACAAGAAATAATTTACAATTATCAAAAAGAGTGATGTTAATGTCGAATAACTATGATAATAATGATGATTTTGATGACATTTTTGAAAAGATTAAGAAATATTTTAGTTTAAATACAGATATGGTGGATATTGATTTTTTATTTTTACCAGAATCAAGTTTAGATCAAAATCCCCAACCTGAAACCAAAGATATTAAAGGATTTAAAGTCTCTTATCACTTTGAACCCGGTATGGATAAACCAGATATAAAGGTTGAAGGTGATTTTGATATGAGGAAAATTCAAGATTATTTTAAAACATTGAATCGCTCAGATTATAAAAGAATTAGAAAATTTAAAAATTCTCAAGATAAAAAAATAATTGATGCAACTAATCTATTGATAGGCCCTTCAGAGCAAAATAACAGTTCTAATATAATAGAACCTTTTACAGAGGTATATCCTTATGATATATATGTAGAAATTATTATTGAACTTCCAGGGATGGAGAAAGGTCATATTATTTTAAGCCTAAACGAGGATGAGAAATCTCTAAAGATATCTGCAGATAATGGGATTCGCCGATATCTAAAACAGATTGAACTCCCATTTAAATCTTCTATGAAAAACCATAAGATTGAAATTAACAATGGAATTGCATCGATTACAATTAGAAAGAAAGATTAATTATTTTTTTTATAAATATTTTTAAAAAGAAAACTAACACAAATAATTTAATGAGATGATATTGAAATGAGTGGTTTTACGAGCGAATATAAGGGGGATAAAAACAAGTTAAGAGTTAAAGATGCATTTAAAGAAGATTCGGGTAGAGGGATCATAAGGATGGATCCCGATATAGTTAGCCAATTGGAATTGAAAACTGGTGATGTTATAAAAATTACTCACCCTATAACTGAATTAAGAACGGCTGCGCTTCTATACCCCGGTAGACGTGAAGATAAAGGGACTGGAATAATCAGGTTGGATCAATTTATTAGGAGAAATATAAACGCAAATTTAGATGATATTGTGATTATAAATAGAATTGAGGCAGAATTAGCTGAAAAGGTTACGTTCGCTGGTTTAAAGGAAGCCGTGGTGACGAGAAATTCGCAACAGTTAGCAAGAATTTTAGAGAACAGAGTAATCATGAAAGGTGATATATTAAGCTTTCATTCTAATTTTACTCGTGTTGATTTGGTTGTAGTAGATTTCTTTCCAAAAACTGATGCTGTAAGAATTCATTTAGAAAGTAAAATTACTTTCAGTGAAAAAAGTCATAAAGAAATCACAGAAAAGGAAAAAATTAGAGTAAGTTATGAGGATATAGGAGGTTTAGAGGAAGAGATTCAAAGGATTAGAGAAATGATTGAATTACCACTTAGACATCCTGAACTATTTAAAAGAATAGGTATTAATCCTCCTAAAGGAGTATTACTCCACGGGCCACCTGGTACGGGAAAGACACTTCTGGCGAGAGCAGTTGCTTCGGAAACCGATGCTCACTTTTTAACAATTAGTGGGCCCGAAATAATGAGTAAGTTTTACGGACAAAGTGAAGAAAACCTAAGAAAGGTTTTTGATGAAGCAAGAGAAAATTCTCCTTCTATAATATTTATTGATGAATTAGATTCAATTGCTCCGAAAAGAGGAGA
>SMTZ1_10000290_pt1 | contig 71969 bp, 76 predicted proteins | sample DeeMarSWOR136_30_FD_25667 | JGI IMG/M metagenome (IMG submission 25667) | reverse complement strand
AGATATGGCGGTAGTTTTTCCACACGTTTGGCTAACCTCATTGTTTACTCCTTAATCTGGCCATTCGCCCTGAAATACTGTTTCCGCCGGACCGGCCATCAACACTTCACCGGCACCGTCCCACTCCATCTTCAATGTACCGCCCAGCAGTTTTATATTAACCTTATCGCCGGCGTAACCCAGGAGCCGTGCCGCTACGGCCACCGCCGAGGCGCCGCTCCCGCAGGCCAGCGTTTCCCCGGTGCCTCGCTCCCAGGTACGGACCTCGATTTCCTTTTTATTTAGCACACGGGCGACCTCAAAATTGGTGCGCCGCGGGAAAATGTCCAGACGCTCCACCTTGGGCCCGATAACAGTTAAGGGGAAGTCGGCCACCGGGCTGTCCTGAAAACAGACTGCGTGTGGATTTCCCATTGAGACAAGGTTGAGAAGTAGTTCCGTACCATCGACATTAACGGGATAGCTCATCATATTTTTTATGTAAACTATCTTCTCCCTGCCCTGCTCAATCCCAACCGGTATTTCTTCGGCTCTGAAGGCAGGTTCACCCATGCCAGCCTGAATACTTACCAGCTTACCAGCTTCCTTATAAAGCTTGAGCTGTCTCACGCCCACTATCGTTTCTACAGATATCTGACCTGTGCTGGCATCTATCATGCCATTATCATACACGTAACGGGCTAGGCACCTGATGCCGTTGCCGCACGCTTCTGCCTCGGAACCGTCCGGGTCGAACATGCGCATGCGGAAATCCGCCTTACTCGAAGGCAGCAGCAGCAGCAAACCGTCGCTGCCGACGCCAAAGTGGCGGTCGCACATAGTCAATGCCAGCTTCGACCAATCGCGTCGTTCATCGCTGGTTTCCACCAGGACGAAATCGTTTCCCGTGCCCTGTAGCTTGGTGAACTTCATCTGTCTTCACTCACTAACAGAAACCACTTCTTTATTATTACGCCTGCCTTCCATAAACCTGGACACAAGCGCTTCTACTTCCGCCTCCTGAGCTTGAGCCATATCGAACCAGTGAATTCGCGCCTCATCCAGGCGAAACCAAGCGTACTGATGACGGATGAGACGATGCGTCTCATATTTTATCTGCTGTATCGCGTCATTTAGATTTATTTCGCCTCTGAGAAACATGGCTATTTGCTTGTAGCCAATACTGGACATGGCTGGCAAGTTAAAATCATACCCTAAATCGACCAATTTTTCCACCTCAGCGACCAAGCCCTGCTCTATCATCTCATTCACCCTTTTGTCCACTCGCCGGTACAGTTCTTTCCGCTCGGCAGTAAGCCCAATTAGCAACGTACGGTAAGACAAAGCCTTTCTGTACTGAAGTCGAGAGGGCGTCCTGCTTGTCTGGCCGTGCACCTCCAAAGCCCTTATTACCCGCCGTACGTTGCGGGGGTCAATTTTCTGCGCCGCTGCCGGGTCAATCTTCATTAATTCCTGATAGAGAGCTTCATATCCAGCATCGGCGACCTGTTTCTCCAGGCGGTGCCTCAGCTCAGGGTCCGGCTTCGCCTGCGGCAACTGCCAGCCTTCCAGCACCGCCCGCACATAGAGGCCACTGCCGCCGACCAGAAGCGGCAGTTTACCTCGCTGCTGGATATCTCCGATGGCACTGAAGGCCAGCTTTTGATATTGCGCCAGGCTGAAATCCTCATCTGGCTCAACAATGTCGATTAGGTGGTGCCGGACCTGCGCCCTGTCTTGCGGGCTTGGTTTGGCGGTGCCAATGTCCATATGCCGGTAAACTTGGCGGCTGTCGGCGCTGACGATTTCGCCGTCGAATTTCCGGGCCAGATGGAGAGCTATTCGACTTTTGCCGATGCCGGTCGGACCAACAATTGCAACCAGAGATTTCATTTCCTGTGTTTAATCAGAGATGTCTGATTGACAATGCTTATAAATTCATTGGCTTTGAGGCTTGCCCCGCCGACCAGCGCGCCATCGATTTCAGGCTGCTGCATGAACTCGGCGGCGTTGGCCGAGTTCACACTGCCACCGTAAAGAATTCGTATCTCCTGGGCAGCCTTTTCCCCATATGCTTCAGCGATACTCTGGCGGATAAAAGAGATGGTGCCATTTGCCTGCTCACCAGTAGCTGGTTTGCCGGTGCCTATGGCCCAGACCGGCTCATAGGCAACCGTCAGACCATTGAGGTCTACCACTGCTGCCAGAGATAAGCTTAATTGTTCTGCCAACACCTCTTCAGTACTGCCAGCCTCATTCTCCTCCAGGCTCTCGCCGATGCACAGAATAGGCTTGAGACCCGCCTGCAATGCCGCCGTCACCTTTTTATTCACAATATCTCCGGTCTCGTTAAAATACTGTCTCCGCTCCGAGTGCCCGATGATGACGTACTCGCAGAGGTCGGCCACCATCAAAGAGGAAATCTCGCCGGTATAGGCGCCCTTTTCGGCAAAGAACAGGTTCTGCGCCCCCAGCTTGATGGTGCTGCCGGCAAGCAACTCCTTCACCGGTGCCAGCGAAACAAACGGCGGGCAGATGGCTGTCTCCACATCGGTGACCTTCTCAAGCTCGTCTTTCATCGCCCGAACCAGGTCTAGAGCTTCCGCTACCGTGGTATTCATCTTCCAGTTGCCCGCAATCAATGGCACGCGCATCTTTCTCTCCTAGCTATTTTTTGCCCGGCAGTGCCTCCACACCCGGCAGTTTTTCTCCGCTCAGGAACTCCAGAGAAGCTCCACCTCCTGTAGAAACGAAGGTCATTTTCTCCGCCAGGCCCATATCGCCGACCGCCTCAGCGGTAGAGCCCCCGCCGATAACCGTCATCGCTTCCAGTCCGGCCAGCAGCTTTGCCAGTTCCTCCGTTCCTCCAGCAAACCCGGGAATTTCGAATATACCCACGGGGCCGTTCCAGAAAATCGTTTTGCATTTCTGCAATTCCCGGCTGAAGTTATTTATTGTCTGCGGCCCCATGTCCACAATCCTCTTTTCCCCGGGTATCTCTGTCACCGGGACGATTTCCGTTTTCGCCTCGTCGCTGACCTCATCGGCGACCATGACATCCACCGGCAGCATTAAATCGACTTTCTCTCTCCCTGCCAGTTCCATCAGACGGCTTGCCGCCTCCAGCATGTCCACCTCCACCAAAGACTGGCCCACTTCATATGACTTGGCCTTTAAGAAAGTGGCCGCCATACCGCCGCCGACCATGACGTAGTCCACTTTGTCCATTATGTTTTCCAGCATGCCCACCTTATCACTTATCTTGGCGCCGCCCAGCAGAGCCGCAAATGGCCGCGCCGGGTTCTCCAGTATTTTACCCAGAGTTGCCACTTCTTTTTCCATGAGGAAGCCGGCCGCAGCCGGCAGATACTCCGTGATAGCCGATACCGAGGCATGCGCCCGGTGTGCCGCACCAAAAGCGTCATTGACATAGACATCGCCCAGTCGGGCCAGCGCCCGGGCAAAGAAGACATCTCCCGCTTCCTCTTCAGCATGGAAGCGAAGGTTCTCCAGCATGAGCACATCTCCGGGTTTCATTGCCGCCACCATATTTCCCACATCGGGCCCAACACAGTCCGGGGCCATAGCGACCGGCTGCCCCAGGATTTGAGCAAGACGTTTGGCAGCCACGCCTAACCTCATACTTTCAACCACTTTCCCTTTGGGGCGACCCAGGTGGGACATCAATATAACCTTAGCCCCCTGGCCCCTCAGGTATTCAATTGTCGGCAGAGCGGCGCGAATACGATTGTCATCGGTTATCTCACCCGTCTTTTCATCTAAAGGCACGTTAAAGTCAACGCGGACCAGCACACGCTTGGCCTTTACCTCTATGTCCTGCACCGTCATTTTATTCATCAGTTGCCTCTAAATACCGGAAGCCCGTCCTAATAACGTATCGACATCTGAAAGGAAAGTATCAACGTTGGTTCGAAAATCATACCCTTACGCTTCCGCCGCCACGTCTTAACAGCAAATCTAACTAGCTCGCTGGCTTTATTTCGCCTGCCTTGCAGAACGTCCGCTTGCCTTATGAACAGTGAACATGGACAAAACCTGCCGGGCTATTCCTTGGGCATCCAAGCCGTACTTGGCGCGGATTGCCGCCTGAGTCCCCTGCTCAACATATTCATCCGGGATGCCAATGTTCTTTACCGGTATCTCACCAGCGCCTAAATCATGCAGCAATCTGGTCACACTACTGCCGAAGCCACCGCTCAAGGTATTTTCCTCAACGGTAACCAGGCGCGAGATACAGCTCGCCAGACTGGTGAGCAATTCAACATCAAGCGGCTTGATAAAGCGTGCGTTGACCACGGCTGCCTGAATCCCGTTTGTCGCCAGCTCATGTGCGGCCTCGAGGGCCGGGGCTACAGTAACGCCGACCGCCAGGATGGCAACATCGTTTCCTTCACGCATTATTTCCCAGTTGCCAATCTGTATTTTATGTAAAATAGTGTCCAGCGGAACCCCTACACCAGACCCACGAGGATAGCGTATGGCTATGGCCTGGCCTGAGTTCACCGCGGTATAGAGCAGGTGCTGCAGTTCATTTTCATCCCTCGGCGCGGCAACGCTCAGATTGGGGATAAGCGTCAGGTAAGAGAGGTCAAACGTTCCCTGGTGCGTTTTGCCATCGTCTCCGACGATACCGCCGCGGTCTACGGCGAAGACGACAGGCAGGTTCTGGAGGCAGACATCATGTATTATCTGGTCAAAGGCGCGCTGCAGGAAAGTAGAGTAAATGGCGACGATGGGAATGAAACCCTGAGTAGCCAGCCCGGCGGCGAAAGTAACCGCGTGCTGTTCACAGATGCCGACATCATAGACACGCTTCGGGAACTCGGCAGCGACGATGCTCAGGCAGTTACCCTCCGGCATAGCCGGCGTTATGGTCACTATCCTGGGGTCATCACGGGTCAGACGAAGCACCGTCTGGGCAAATACCTCACTGTATGTGGGTATGTTCTGATTGCTGACACGCTGCGCGGGAATGCCGTGGAAATAAACCGCGTTATCCTCAGCAAGACGATAGCCTTTGCCCTTGGTAGTCAGAACATGAATGAACACCGGTTTCGAATGGTACTCTTTGGCTTGTTGCAACGCCCGTTCCAGCTCGACAGTATCATGCCCGTCAATGGGGCCAATATAGGCAAAGCCCAGTTCCTCCCAGACCATGGTCGGCAAAAGCAGCCCTTTAAATCTTCCCCGGGCCTGCCGACCTACCTCCCACACCATTTCCCCCAGGGGTAGGGCTTTAATTATCCTGCGGCTCTCTTCCTTCGCCCAGCGGTAGCGGGGGTCAAAACGCAGCCGATTGAGCACTCTGGCCAAGCCACCCACCGTCGGGGAAATCGACATGCCGTTGTCATTGAGGATTACGATAAGCCTGGAGCCCAGATGGCCGGCGTGGTTCAGCGCCTCAAAAGCCATGCCGCCTGTTATCGCTCCGTCGCCAATGACCGCTACCACATTGTGGTCATCTCCATGAAGGTCACGGGCGATAGCCATTCCCAGCGCGGCTGAAATCGATGTGCTGGCATGGCCGGTGCCAAATGGGTCGTGCGGGCTCTCTTCAGGATTGGTGAAACCGGAAAGGCCACCGTGCTGCCGTAATGAAGCAAAATGGTCTTTCCTTCCAGTAAGCAATTTATGGACGTAGCTCTGATGACCGACATCCCAGATAATCTTATCCTTTGGGCTGTCAAAGACACGATGCAGAGCTATGGTGAGCTCAACCACGCCCAGATTGGACGCAAGATGACCACCGGTAACGCTAATGGTGTCAACCAGCTTCTGCCTGAGCTCGCTGGCAAGCTGCTTGAGCTCGTGCTGGCTCAGCTTCTTTAAATCGGCAGGGTTATCAATTTGGTCAAGCAGTCGAGTCATCTTACGCCGCCCGCGCCAATAGCTTCAATTACCTCATACTAACAATGCCAGAAAGCTATTGTCAAGATAGGAGAAGCCAGCGCACAATCCTTGACCGGTTTTTGCCTTTCGTGCTACATTTGATGGGTAATAGAATGTCCCTGTAGCTCAGCTGGACAGAGCGGCTGCCTTCTAAGCAGCGGGTCGTGGGTTCGAATCCCTCCAGGGACGCCACAGCTCGTCCAGAGCAACTATCTTTCCCCAAAACTATCTTCCTCCAAAATGTATGCAATGTAGCACTGCGTTATAGCTTTCAAAGACTCCATCACAAGCTGTCAGCGCAAGGAGTTCAATGTGGCTACCCTGCCCGAAGCTCCGGCCTCTTTCATATTACATGATCCAAGCGAACTATCATTGCTCATCTGTTTTTAGTACTAAAGTAATAGTTGGGCAGTACTATTGTAATAGAAATAAGTAAGCACCTTTGATTGATTGGCTAAAGAGCACGGGTTAGAATTAAATACATTCAAATAGTATCAATAGGAGTCATAATATGGTGGTAATGATAAAGGGAAAAAAATACTACCGAACAGCAGAAGTATGTCAAAAGGCTGGAATAAGTAGAAGCACCTTTTTCCGATGGTTAAGGCAGGGGACTTTTCAGGACGTGGCCAATTTCGATCGTAGAGGATGGAGATTATTTAATGAATATGATTTAAAAAGGCTAAAAGCTGAAGCATCTCAAATAAAACCGGATAAAAAAGATGAAGTTCCCGAGATGGCCTTCAAGAAATAAGTCCAGATAATCCAAGCCACAGTGGGGCAGATTAATAAAAGACGGATCAGTACATGAATATACCATTTAGGGAAAAACACATCGCGGTCGGCTTGATAATTGCAACTGTTATTGGTATTGTCCTCTGTTTAGCATTTGCCTTTGATTTATTTTATACCTATCAGCAACGGAGTACCGATTTCTATTTTCAGGCGGCTAACCTACAGCAGAGCTCAGAGCCGCACGAAAACGTTGTTATTGTTAGCATTGATGATAAAAGTTTAGCGGAATTAGGACACATACAATCTTGGTCGCGATCCCATTATGCTCGACTTATAGACGTGCTGGCGGAAGCTAAAACTAGAGTTATTGTGTTTGACCTTCTTTTTGCCGAGCCAGCGCCCGGTGATGAAGAACTGGCAACTGCCATCGAAAATGCTGGCAATGTGGTTTTACCGGTTATATATAAGCCGACTTCTACCGAGTTCACGTCACCACGACAGCTAACCCCAGATGACAGTTTCGTCGAACCACTGGGAATTTTCCAAAAAGCAGCTGCTGCCCGTGGACATGCCAATGTGAACCCGGATAATGATGGAATCGTACGAAGGTTGTCCGTTGCTTTACACAATGATGATGATTATGAACCTGCCCTGGCATTGGCAGCAGTGGCTCAATATCTGCGACGGCCTCAGGTAATAGAGACACCTGTTGGAGATAAAGAGCTGCCCTTTGCCAGCCGCTCCATTCCCCTGGTTGACAATAACGAAATGTTGATCAACTACATGGTTAGCCCGCAGGATATCGGTAGCATAGTGAATTTCCCCATCGTTTCCCTAGTTGATGTCCTACATGGGAATGCTGCCCTTTCCCTTTTTCGAGATAAAATCGTAATTATCGGGGCCACCGCCAGTGGCCTTGGCGACACTTTCTGGACGCCAATGGGGTCGATGATAAGCGGTGCCGAGGTACATGCCAGCGCCATGCATACCATTCTAACCGACAATTTTCTCAAGACCGCCCCTTCCGTGATTACGATTGCGCTGATATTGTTATTGGCACTTCTCTGCGGAATAGCCGTGTTGTATCTTCGCGTGCTCATAGCGAGCTTAGCGGTCATCTTCCTTTGCTTCGCTTATTTCCTTATCGCTTTCTTCCTTTTTGATAACGGCATCTTGCTCAATATGCTATATCCGCCACTGTCTATTATTGCTACGTTTGCGGGATTAAATCTGCATAACCTGGTCATGGAAAGGGCTGAGAAAAGGAAAATAACCGAGACCTTTGGCCGCTACATATCCCCGCCAGTAGTGGCTGAAATTATGACGACTTTGAAGGAAGGGCGACTGGAGCTGGGTGGTAAGGAACATGAAGTAACCGTAGCCTTTGCTGACGTCCGAGCTTTTACCTCTATCTCAGAAAAAATGCCGCCAGCAGAGCTGGTAGCGCAATTGAATAGTAATTTGACCGCCGTCATAGAAGCCGTTCTCAAATTTGGCGGTATGATAAACAAATTCGGTGGCGATAGCGTTATGGCAATTTGGAATGCACCTTTAGATTGCAAAGGGCATCCTTTCTTGGCGATAAAAGCAGCAATGAGTGCTCAATCTGGCATCAGAAAACTAAAAGGAAAAGAGAAAAATCTCGTTGGTATGAAGTTTGGTATTGGCATAAATACAGGGGAAGTGTTGGCGGGAAATCTTGGTTCAGAAGACCGCCTGGAATATTCTGTGGTCGGAGATACGGTCAACATCGCAGCCAGGCTAGCCGATGCTACACCTGGCGGTAAGGTGTGGATTGGCGCTGATACCTACGAACTGGTAAAAGATGACATTATAGCAAAGCCGTTAAGTCCGTTAACCGTAAAGGGTAAACGCGAACAAATTCAAGCTTACGAAGTGTTGGATATTAAGAATGATGAAACGGTAAATGAAAACGTTGAGCAACGATAGTGTAACAAAGTATGGATAATAAACGTAATAATATTGCCAGAAGAAAAACACTAACGGCCAATAAGCCGGAAAATGTCAGACAAACCGATATCATTATATTGGTTGAAAAAGCTATCGAGGGTAATGTAGAGGCATTTGGCGAGCTATACGGCATCTTCCTTGACCGGATTTACCGATATGTTTTCTATCAGGTCAGAGACAGGATGACCGCCGAGGACATAACGGAGGAGGTTTTTATAAAAGCCTGGAACGCTATCAGTTCCTGCAAGGGGAAAGAAAAGACATTCTCGGCATGGCTTTACCGCATCGCTCACAACCGAGTAATTGATATCTTCCGTAGTCGAGAAAAAGAACAACTGATTGAGATGGACCCTGTAGCTGAAGCGGGCAGCACCGAATTAGAAGTAGAGACGGAGATAGACCATCGTGAATTACTTGATAGCATAGCTGAACTACCTCCGAACCAGAAGCAGGTCATTATTTTGAAGTATATTGAAGGTTTAGATAATCGCGAAATCGAGCGGATAATGGGCAAGAAGCAGGGAGCGATAAGAATATTGCAAATGCGGGCTCTCGCCAGACTTCGAGAAAGATTAAATGGTGGAGCAGAAGAAAAATGAATGACAAGTTTTCCAGAATCCTCGACGAAAGCATTGAAAGGCTGATTAAAGGGGAAACCATAGAATCCTGTCTGGAGGAATACCCGAATGACCGGGAGCAATTAGAGCCCCTTTTAAATACGGCACAGTTGATTTCCTCTATTCCTAAAGTCTCAGTTTCCGAAAAATACAGTCGCGTATCAAAGGCCCGTTTGATAGCGCGGATCCGTCGGGAGTCTGTGCAGGCCAGAGAGGCAGAGACAAGATCGGGTATAGGCCTGTTTGATGAGCTGGGCCTCGCCTGGCACCGAATGTGGCAAAGTATACTCGGCGCCAAAAAGGTTGCCATTCCTGTGGCGCTGGCGTTAATTCTAGCACTCGTATTAAGCGTTTCAGGGTTGCTTAATCATCTATCAACAACCCCGGCTCTCGCCTCACAGTGTACCCTGACCATACTATCCGGTAATGTCGATGTTCAAATGCCAGGGTCAAATGCCGAAAAGACAGGCACAGATGGGATGACTCTCAATATTGGTACGAGGGTAAAGACCGCGCCCGGTTCCCATGCCGTTCTCACCTTTTTTGAGGGCAGTACCGTCAAGCTCGAGCCTGAAACCGAAATCGAAATTCAGCAAATTGAATATGATAACGAGCAGCCCACCGCCATTGTCTTGAAGCAATGGTTGGGCAGAACATGGAGCCGCGTAGTTAAAATGGCTGATCCCGGTTCACATTATCAAATAGAAACACCTTCAGCCACTGCCATAGTACGGGGAACTCTATTTACCACCGAGGTTGAAGCAACTGGAACTACAAAAGTAGCGACTACGGAAGGGCTGGTCAGCGTTGTTGCGCAAGGGGATGAAGTATACCTGCCTGCCTGCCAACAAACTCAGGTTGATGCTGGAGAAGTCCCTTCGCAACCGCAACCGGTGCCTATCTCCAGGTCTGAAATTATCATCACATTTGATATGCCAGCCACTGGCTCGGTGACTGACCCAACCGGCTCAAGCACGGGGATTTTACCAAGCGGTTTCTATTTTAACCAGATACCCGAGTCTCAATCCTTCTTGACCGCTGAAGACAGGCAACAGATAAATATTTCAGAACCGATGACAGGAGAGTATATCATTGCGCTGCGGTACCTCTCTGAGGGGCAAGCACATTTCAACATTCTGGGAGCATCTGATGGCAACGTGGTCTTCAATTATACTGGTAATTGGGGTGCCTTCCAGGAACACGGATGGCTTATACACCTTGGCATACATGCGGAGAGTGGTCGGATTATAAGCGGTGAAGTAACCTCCGCAGAACCGCTCGGGGAAGAAACCCCAGAGGATATAGTGGAGGCGCCGTTAGCTGGCGGAAAAGCGTCGAAGATAATGACGCAGGACAGCGATACCAATAGTACTGCGGATGTGGACAAAGGCAAGCCCGAGGACAAGGGTAAGCCCGAGGACGAGGATAACACCGGGGACAAAGGCAAGCCTGAGGATAAGGGTAAGCCCGAGGACGAGGATAACACCGAGAACAAAGGCAAGCCCGAGGACAAGGGTAAGCCCGAGGATAAGGGTAAGCCAGATAAGGCCAAGGACGAGAATAACACCGGGAACAAGGGTAAACCTGAGGATAAGGGTAAGCCCGAGGACGAGGATAACACCGGGGACAAGGGTAAGCCAAATAAGCCCGAGGACGAAGATGCCACCGGGAACAAGAGTAAGCCTGAAAACAAGGGTAAGCCAAAGGACAAGGATAAACCACCATATTGGTTCTCATAATCATGAGGATAAGAGTCCAGAGATTCAGAAGATGCAGATGGCTTATAACCTGAAAAATCACAGTCAAATTGAAAATACTTCTGAAGGCTGCCCCGATCTATCAACCATAGAGCAAAAACTAGGCCACGGATACGTCACAAGCACACCGGAGGCCGGTACTATGCTGGGTCTTCTCTATGAAGTTGGTAAAAAAATTGGATCGATTACAAAACTAAATAAATTAGTGAAACAAATTACACAGATGACGCAAAGCACCCTTAATGCGACAGCCTCTTCGGTCCTACTTTTCGACGAGAAAGAGCAAGAATTGTACTTCGAAGTGGCTGAAGGTGAATCGGAAAAAGCTTTGCGGAAAATCAAGCTAAATGCCAAATCTGGTATTGCTGGTTGGGTCGCCCAGAACAAAAAGCCAATAATAATTAATGATGTTATGAAGGATCAACGCTTTGATCCAAGCGTTGATGAAATTACCGGTTTCACCACCAGGTCCATTATCTGTGCTCCTTTATTAGTGCAGCGTAAATTAATCGGCGTTATTGAAGTACTCAATAAGTCAGATGGCAGTGATTTCAATGGGCGGGACTTGGAAACATTAACCTCGGTAGCATCAACAGCGGCCATGGCTATAGAGAATGCGCAACTGCACCAAACGGTACTTAACGCCTATAAAAGTACAATTAAGGTACTTGCGGCAGCCATCGATGCTAAAGACCATTATACCCGAGGGCATTCACAGCGCGTGATGGAATACACCCTCATGGGGGCTATGCCACTTTCCCTACCCAGAGATGAAATGGACGTTCTGGAATATGCCGGTATCCTACATGACATTGGGAAAATAGGCATTGCCGACAGTATACTAAGCAAAGACGGGCAATTGACTGACCGAGAGTGGGAAATAATGCGCCAACATCCTCTGATAGGGTCGGATATGCTGAAAGACATCCCGTTTTTAGAAAAAGCCAAGGTTCTCATCCTTCACCATCACGAAAGATATGACGGCAGTGGATATCCCAATGGCATAAGCGGGGAAGATATTCCGCTGGGTGCCAGGCTCATAGCTATCGCTGATGCCTTTGATACGATGACCACAGATCGCGCCTATCGTGCTGCACTTAGCGTAGATAGGGCAATTAAAGAATTAGTCAGATACTCTGGCACCCAATTCTGTCCGATTGCTTTGGAGGCATTTATCTCAGGTTATAACAATCAGCAAAAGAGCCTCGACACTGGAAATGGTAATTACGACCTATCAGAGAAAGATTAGAATATATCTATGAACATACGCATTTTGGGAGCACACAATGTTGAATCCAAGAGAACAAGGTGTGTATCGCTGCTTATAGATGATACCCTGGCCATAGATGCTGGCGGACTAACTTCAGGTTTGTCTGTTTTGGAACAGAACAGTCTTAAGGCAGCCCTGCTAACCCATCAACATTATGATCATATTCGCGATATTCCGACCTTAGCTTTAAACCTTTCCATAAATGGGAACGGTATTAACGTATATGCTACCCCCAGCGCGTGTAAAGCTATTGAAACCCATTTGCTGAACGGCACACTATACCCCAAATTTCAGGAATCAGCGGAAGCAAAACCAGTGATTAACTTTAAATTTGTTGAGCCTTATAAGCGGCAAAAGATTAAAGCTTATGAAATCCTGGCGATACCGGTAAGACATGCCGATTCCACAGTTGGTTATCAGGTCAGCAACGGGGCGGGAAAAACGCTGTTCTATACAGCAGACACGGGGCCCGGTCTGTCTGATTGCTGGCCATACGTGTCTCCCCAATTGCTCGTTGTTGATGTAACCGTACCAAACAGGTTCGAAGAGTTCGCCAGAAAGACGGGACATCTGACTCCAGCGCTTCTCTACAATGAGCTGGTCAAATTCCAGGAGTTGAAAGGATACCTGCCCCAGGTGGTCACCGTACACATGAATCCGGCGTTAGAACGAGAAATCAGGGAGGAATTGGGGGTTATTGCCGGAGCACTGGGTGGTGAAATAACCCTGGCCCATGAAGGTATGAGGCTTCACCTCAAGTAATACGCCATACGCATGGGCAGCCCCTTGGCATCAAGAATTAATTTCTCCGGAAGGAAGGACAGCCCCTGCCCTCCATTGGACGCGGTGACCGCCGCCACAAGCGCATCCAAAATATCATCTCTGGCCAGCTCTCCACGAGGATAGCTTTTTTCCGCATAACGAACCAATTCTCCGCTACAGGGATAAATAGAACGCAGGACTTCCATCCTCTCCAGAAAACCCTCTTTTTTCTTTTTGGAGTATTTCATGGGCATACCGCCATTCAGTGCCCAGAAACACAGCTCCGGATGGGTTTCCAGAATGCGCGACCTGGCATTCCGGTCACCCAGAAGGAGCTCGTCCACCTGTTTTATCTTATTGATTATGTTCAGGGATTGCCGGGATAGTCCTTTACCCGTGATTTTCCAGTTCAGTTCATTCGCCTTCTCTGTATCAGCATGAATTACCTCTCTACAGGGAACTGGAAATACACTTGAGCTTCTCTTGCTGCCGAGCAATCTCCGGGCTTTTTGGTCGCAAACACGCTGTACCGAAGAACCCTGTCTCAATCCGATGGGAATATCAATGAGTATCAGCTTTGAGTCCTGGCAATGCTTCCAGAGATTGAATATATCAGGGAAGATGTCGGCCCGCCAGTCGTGCCCTTCCCCCAGCATAACAGCGAACCACCCTGTTCTACAAGCATCCACGCCAGTATAGACCATTTCTCAAGCCTTCAAAAGTTGAAGAGATTGTGGAGCCAATTGTTTCAGATATTGGGACTCCAATATAGCCCTTTACCCGGACTTTGTCAATAACTACAAGTAGCACTACCATTCGGCGTGCGGAAGACAAAGACATGGTAGATAAGGGTCGAGCTGTAATGGGCGGTGTTCTTGACAACGCAAAGATTGCGGTGTAAATTGTACCTAGATTATCTAGGTATCAACTGGAACGTGCGTGTGCCAGTGTGGAGCCAGATAAGATGAATGATACCAGAGAAATCGATGGCAAAAACTTCATACAGATGTTTAGCGCCGCTACCAATTGGCTGGAAAAGAGCGCTTCAGATATCGATGCCTTAAACGTCTTTCCGGTGCCAGACGGTGACTGCGGCACCAATATGCTGTTGACTATGCGTTCCTGCATCGAAGAAGCATACCGGTCTGCCGACCATAACGTGTCATCGGTCGTTCAAGCTATGTATCGGGGGGCACTGATGGGGGCCAGGGGTAACAGCGGCGTGATACTGTCGCAGATCTGGCGGGGCATCGCCAACAGTTTGGATAAAAAGAAGCTCATTGATGGGAACGACCTAGCTGAAGCATTGCTTCAGGCAGCGGAAACCGCCTATAAAGGATTAAGCAACCCGGTAGAGGGTACCATGCTGACCGTGATCAGGGAAGTAGCGATGATAGCCAAGGAAAGGTCGCCTGTGGTTAAAGGTGACCTAGTATCAGTGCTCGATGCCGCCGTCGCAGCCGCAAGGGAAGCAGTAGCCCGTACCCCTGAGTTATTGCCAGTCTTGAGGGAGGCTGGAGTGGTGGATGCCGGCGGGCAGGGACTATATACCCTGCTGGAGGGTGCCCTGCTTTTCCTTAAAGGTGAAGAGAATCTGATGAAGTCCGGTAAATCCAAGGTGGTTGCCAGCAGCGCCCCGGTATCCGTGACATCATTCACCGCGACCGATGAAGAGGAAGTACCATACGGTTACTGTACCGAGTTCCTTTTAAAGGGAAAAAACCTGAACCCGGATAAAATCAGGGATGAACTCAGCACAAAAGGACAGTCACTGATTGTCGTTGGTGATGAATCCACGGTCAGAGTTCACATACATGTTCCGGACCCAGGTGAGGTGATCCATTATGCCGCCTCTTTAGGCACCATGCACGGTATCAGCATCAGAAATATGGATGAGCAGCACGAAGAATTCCTGGCCAGGCAAAAGCAGAAAAAGATGCCTTCCGGTAAAATAGGAGTCATCGCTGTAGCCAGCGGCGACGGCTTAACGAAGGTATTTGAAAGCCTGGGAGCATCGGCTATTGTATACGGTGGCCAAACGATGAACCCGAGTACCCGCGATATGCTTAGAGCGGTCGATACAGTGCCCGCAAACAAAGTCCTTATCCTGCCCAACAACGAAAACATAATACTTACCGCCAGACAGGCTGCGTCATTAACCAATAAAGAAGTTGAAGTGATACCAACGGAATCCATACCGCAGGGTGTGGCGGCGCTTATGGCCTTTGATCCCGATGCTGACCTGCAGCTTAACATTAATTTGATGCAGCGCGAGATAGAGGCGGTAAAAACAATAGAAGTCACGCACGCAAGCCGTTCAACAAAGCTAAACGGATTGAATATAAAAAAGGGACAGGTTATCGGCCTCCTGGACGGCAAATTGGTCGCCGCAGGCGACAGTCTCAGCAGCGTGGTGGATGAGGTACTGAGTTCCCTTAGTTTCGATGAAGCCCAACTGCTAACGATTTACTCCGGGCGCGATGTGCCGGAGGCTGAGTCGAAGAAGTTGAGCAATGCCATTCAGCGGCAACACCCCTCGCTTGAAATTGAAGTCGTTAACGGCGGGCAGCCGCACTATGACTATATCATATCGCTAGAGTAATGGCATTCCTCGATTCAACAGACATAACTATTTCGGATAATGCCATCTACTTTCTATTCCACCAGATGTCTAAATGTATTCAGCCTTTTTGTTGATGAAGCAGCATTCTCTGATACCAATTAAAAGCTACCGGGATTTTACACTGGTTCCTTTTCCCTAGTATACTTAATTGGCTTGTTTTACCTTCAGATAAACTCGGAAGCCACATTTTTTATTTTACTAGGGAGGTAGTCTATCGTGAGGGCAATTGATGCGATCGCGGAAGTACTCAAGCGCGAAGGAGTGGATTTTCTCAGCTGTTTCCCTTCCACTCCGATGATGGATGCGGCAGCGAAAGCGAAACTGAAGCCCATCGTATGCCGGCAGGAACGAGTTGGCGTAGGTATTGCCGACGGTTACAGCCGTATTTGCAACGGCCAGCGCATCGGGGTATTTGCCATGCAATTTGGCCCAGGTGCCGAGAATGCATTCTCCGGAGTGGCCACCGCCTACTCTGACTCGGTGCCAGTTCTGTTACTTCCCCTGGGCCATGCCAGCGACCGTTCCGGTATGAAACCCTATTTCAGCTCGGTTCGTAGCTACGATGCGGTGACCAAGTGGGTGGAGCGTATCAATCTTCCGGAACTGGTGCCGGAAGTTATGCGCCGCGCTTTTTCCCTGCTGAAAATGGGCAAGCCCGGCCCGGTTATGCTGGAAATACCCGAGGACATAGTAAATAAAGAGGTGGCACCATTTGACTACCAGCCGGTGAAAGCAGCACGTGCCGCCGGCGACCCTCAGGACATCGAGAAAGCAGCACGGATACTGGTTAATGACAAGAGCCCATTGATTCATGCCGGACAGGGGGTACTCTACGCTGAAGCATGGCATGAGCTGCTGGAACTGGCCGAACTCCTGCAGGCACCTGTGATGACCACCATGATGGGTAAGAGTGCCTTCCCCGAAGACCACCCTCTGTCTTTAGGCACCGGCGCCCGTGTCATGACCAAACCGGTGTACCATTTCCTGAACAAGGCTAATGTGGTATTCGGTATCGGCTGCAGCTTCTCGCGCCACTACTTTTCCGTCAAGATACCTCCTGAAAAAGTCATCATCCATGCTACCAATGATGCCGGAGATATAAACAAAAATTATCTGGCTGATTACCCAATCATCGGAGATGCCAAGCTGGTGCTGCGCCAGTTCATTGATGCCGTAAAGGACCTCCTCGGCAATTCAAAAAGGCAGGCCGACATTGCCGGGGAGATAAAGAGGGTAAAAGAAGGATGGATGGCGGAATGGATGCCCAAGCTGACCTCGGACGAAGTGCCACTCAATCCCTACCGCGTTATCTGGGATTTAATGCATACCATTGACCCGGCCCAGGCAATGGTCACCCATGATGCGGGCAGCCCAAGGGACCAGCTGTTGCCTTTCTATCCGGCAACACGTCCACGGAGTTACATCGGATGGGGCAAATCTCACGCCCTGGGGACCGGTCTGGGCCTGGCTATTGGTGCCAAGCTGGCACAGCCGGAAAAGGTGTCCATTAACATCATGGGAGACGCTGCCTTTGGCATGGTAGGGCTGGACTTCGAAACTGCAGTGCGAAGCAACATACCCATCATAACTATAGTGTTAAACAACTCCACTATGGCCATAGAGGCTCCGGATGAGCCGCTGTCGCAGGAACTTTATCAGTCTCTTGACCTTAGCGGCAACTATGCCGGCCTGGGCCGTGAAATGGGTGGTTACGCAGAGCGAGTGGAGACACCAGCAGAAATCGTACCGGCAATTCAGCGTGCCCGCCGGGCGAATATGGAAGAAAAACGTCCGGCACTGCTTGAATTCATCACCAGTGAAGAGATAACGTTTTCCCTGTTTTAAAGTTATCGCTTCGGGGAAAGGTGCACAGACGGAAAAGCATATCCCAGGCGCATAGCAGCAAACAGGTAAGCGGTGATGTAGCTTCGGTAAGACGACCATCGGTGTGAATACTCGAGCGCCTCTTCCGGCTGGAACGGCCTGCCTTTATTCAACAACTGCCCCAGGATACGGCAGAGAGCCAGGTCACCGTGCGGAAAGCCATCGTTACGTCCCAGAGCACGGATAAGCAACCACTGCGCCGTCCAGAGGCCAACGCCACGAAGGCCTGTCAGCACTTGAATCACCTCTTCGTCAGAAAGCGCGTGCAGACCCTCCAGGTCAAGCTGGCTGGAAGTCACTTTCCGGGAAATATCAATAATGTATTCCGATTTCCGGGCGCTGAATCCCAGAGCGCGCAGCCCATCCACCTCGGCAGTAACCAGCGCATCTGGTCGGGGAAAGCTATGGTAAATATTACCGGCCACTTTCAGGGTTGCACCATACATTTTAATGAGGCGGGTGCGCAGCTCACGCGCTACGTGGGCGCTGATTTGCTGCCCCAGAATTGCCTGAACAAGGGCTTCATAAACCGATGCCGTATGAGGGATATGCAGCCCCCACAGATCCTTAATGAGCGGTTCCAGCGCCCGGTCACTGAGCACCATCTGGTAAAACGGTTTGATATCCCGGTCAATGCTCAGCACCCAGTTCAGGCGCTCTATCGCCCTGGCTACCATAGCATCATCAAGCGACCTGCTGAGGAGTTCCACTTCAAGCTGCGGCGGGTCTGCTTTACCTGAAGTCCGCACACCGGCCAGACAGAGGCCTTCCTTCAGGTCCAGTAATCTCTGATAGAGGCCGTTTTCAAAGATATCGCCGCCGTAACGACCCCGAAAGAAGGTGGCATAAGCAGCAGTAAGCGAGAAAGAATAGGGTGGCACAGGTTTTAGCGAAATAACGGCTCGTTCCATATCAGTCTGCACGGGAGAGTCAGTGTTCGCCGAGATGTTTGGCTTCCAGCTCGAGAAGCGCCTGTTTCCGGTGCAGCCCGCCGCCATAGCCAACCAGTCCGCCGCTGACACCGATAACACGGTGACAGGGCACGATAATCGCCACCGGGTTGGTGCCAATGGCCTGCCCGACAGCACGGCTGGCCTTGGGCCGTCCCAAGGCACCAGCAATCTGGCCGTATGACCTGGTCTGACCATAAGGTATCGCCATGAGGAGTTCCCAGACTTTCCGCTGGAACTCGGTGCCACGGAGGTCGAGAGAAACACTAAACTCATGCAAATCACCGGCAAAATAGGCGTCGAGTTCAGCGATTACACCATCATTGTGACTGGCAGCGTCTTTGACTTCGATGCCCTCCCTGCGCCATCGCGACGTCAACGATGTCATGTGGGACTCGGTCTTTACACAGATAACGCCGCGAGAGGAGCTACCAATCACATAGGTTCCGAGTGGGCTATCATAGCGTTTTAAGTAGAATGTTTCTGTCATGCTGATTCTAGCCTTTTCAAGAAGCCAAAGCGGTGCGCCCTTTCAGTATAGCATAAATGCCCTACTTTAGACTTTCCAGCAGGTCCTGGCGGCTGGTCATGGACGATACCGTATCCAGAAATTCTTTCAACGATGCACTCTGTTCCCTCAGCCTTTCCAGTTCACCCCCAATGGGACTGATGGAAGTCGGCCGGTCGGCGTAGGTTCCATGAAAGGCAAAGTAGGCCTGGTTCAGCTTCCTGATATAGTATCCTTTAGAGGCGAGATACTGCCGCCTTTCTTTCATAAACTCCTCAGCCTGTTCAATTTCACCCTGTGCCAGGTATTCATCCACCGCCCGGCGTATCTGACGTATCTCATGGTTGAAATCAAACCCGGACTTTTTGCTCTGTTCACCATTCGTGCTTTTTAAATCGGGGTAATAATTTTCCACAACCATACTGCCGATCTCCTTGCTAACCATACTGGCTACGGTCTCGTTCATAGTCGCAATCTCATAGTCGCGTTTCACCCCCAGCACGTCCATCGCGTAGCGAAATCCCAGAGGCTTGAAGAACAGGTATTGATGCAGCCACTCTTCCACTGCCGCGTCAATGGTGAAACGCAGACTGGCCTCGTTGGTGACAAATGACGGGTAAGTTCCACCAAAGCCACCAAGCCCCACCACTATCGAAGATACATCCAGCTTGTCGACTTCCTCCTCAATCCGCTCTGTGTCTTCCAACTCCATCTCCTGCTGGAGCAAAATTTCCCGCATACTTTCAATCCTGTCCCGGGGGGAGACGACCAGCAAATGAGGCGGCTTCTCCAGTTTGAAATCCACCGGCGGGAAATGTATTTTAAACTTTACGTATTTATCGGCGGGATTATAGATACCCTGCTCACGAAGTATCTCCTTTACCTGCCCGACAATGACCGTTTCCACCGTGTTTACCAGAGAATCTTTCTTCTGCTGCAATTCGCCCAGTTCTGCTTCAAGAGAAGCCAGGTCACCCCCCCTATTGCCCATCTTTATCGCCTCTATCTCAGAGGTCAGGATTTTGCTCTGCTCCACAGCATTGAAGTAGTCCTGCACTTTCTCCATTTCATCGCCAGTTGTCTTGTTCTCCCTACTGATTAACCCTTTTACCCCTTTGACAATGCTGCTGGCCTCCCATTGCGCGATATTGAAGCGATAGGGCCTGACAATCTGGCTTAACTGTTTATTGAAATCCTTGGCGGCAGCACATCCAGCGCTGAGCAACCAGACCGAGAATATAACTGCCATTACCGCAAGCTCTATCTTCAATTCAGATTTGCCTTTGTTATAATTGCGTTAATGAGGAGCTGGATTGACTGACTTCAATAGTGCCATGTTATGTAAACTTACTCCCCCGGTAATTGGCCAGTCCTTCGCTTTCTGGAAATTTCTGGCGTTTCAGTCCATTCTCACCGCAATTTTAGCCAGCTCCCAGGAGTACTCGTAAAGGTGCAGGCCCTTGCTCATGGCGATTATCTCCCCATCTTCCACCCCGACCTCGCTGGCCATATATTCCTTGAGGAGTTGAATCGCCGCCAGATTTGAGGGGAAACCGGCCCAGAGGTCCCAGGAGCGGAAATAGACCACAAAATTGAGCTTGTTGTGCCTGACCCGGGTATCTATGGCTCTCAGACAGGGTGGGTCGGAAAGAAAGATGGACTGCGCATCACCCACCGCCATAAAGGCCTGATTGGTGTTATAGCCATCTTCCTGGTACATCTTTATAACCTCGGCTATCTGTGTTTCCAGGTACTGGCCGTAGGTGTACTGCTCCCCTTCTCTCCGGTGCGCCGTCATCAGGTACGGCAGATATTCCTCGATGTAGTCCATGGTGCTCGGTGGGGGCACTCCCTGAGGCACATCCGGTATCAGCGGCCTGGTTCCAGGATACTTAATCTTGATGACAACGAAGTCGAGCTCCTTCCGCCTTTGCCCAGCATAGCTCCCCCGGTCAATTTTATACTCGTAACCATCGGTCAGCGTTTTACAGACACACTGGAACCAGGCTTCGGAGAGGTCCCGTGCTTCAACAAAAGTGATATTCATCCCGCAAGTCCTTTTCAGGCTATTACTTTTTCCGGAAGATGGCGAAAAATCTGTCCTCGTACTCAGTGAAGAGGTTCCAGCGGTCCAGCTCCTTCTTCAGTTCATCCGGGTCAAACTCCCCCTTTGTCACACGGCGGAACATCTCCTCAATTCTCAAACGGGCATCCGCGGGTACACCGCTGGCATCCACGTCCAGCAGTCCCCTCGCCCCCATCTGGGTAACATGGTGCGGGAATGAACCTCTGGCCACCTCATAGATGAATTTGAGCAGTGATACATCCCAGAGCTCATCTTCGCCTTTTATAATCGCCGCCAGTGGGTCGCCCTGTTTATCGATCTCGACATTCAGCCTGTCGACCACCGTCCGCCAGTGCTCCGAGACGATGTTGAGTTCTTTGGGCTCATTACGATAGGTGTAAAAGAGCCCGGGGGCATCGGAACCGTAGGTCTTGATGAGTGCATCAAGGTACCGGCGAGCTTCATGGCTGAACCCTTCCAGATGGGAAAGATAGTACGGGGTGACAATCCTTGGCCTTTCGGCAATGACCCTGCCCTCCCTCACCACCGTTTCATTGACCTCCCTAGTCATCTCCGCGTACGCGGGCTCGGTAAGCAGATAGTAATGAATATTGGTCGAGCCGAAGGTAGCCAGCTTTTGCTTCGGTGGCCTTATCACCTCGGTACGCCAGACGGCATATTCAATTCGGTCATCGTTGGCAGCCATCGTATCCCTCTAAGTTATCGTCATCAGTTCCTGCTTGTATTCATTCAGCAGACTGATATACTGCGCATCCATCTGCGAAAGCACGCGCCGCCACTCCTCCTGAAATTGAGGCTGTCTCTCCACGTCTATCCTGACATTGGCCAGGGTACCAATCTGCTGCTTCAGAGCCTGCTGTAGCCTGGCCTCGACATCGACTTTCAGTGATTCATACGCCTGCTTTCGCTGCTGTTCTCCCTGCTCCACGTAATGGTCAAATATACGCCTCACCTTGCTGAATACGTTCTCCACGCTCACCTTATTGTTTTTCAGCAGCTTGATACCTTCCATAGCACGTCTGTTTTTCTTACGCAAAAAATCGTTCCGGGGCAGTTCCAAGTTCCGTATCAGCACTTCCTGAGTCCCTTTGATAACGTACTTCTTCGCCTTGTCCTCGAACTTTCCCAGCTCGGATAACATATTCAGGTTCTGTTTCAAGTACCGAGCGGCTAGCTTCTCCCCTTCCGGAGCATACTTCCACCCCAGGCGTTCCTCTTCCGTTACCTCCCCCAGCTTCTCCACCTTCTCCATGGCTATTTCCCGGGCGCTCTTTATTTCCTCTCCCATGTCCGATTTCCCGAAATTTTTATCTCATTCTCGCCTTGTCAGTTTTCTCTTTATTAAGTATTATACTAAATGCCTGCTAAAGCTTAAAGCGTGGATATACGCAGATGAATCGACAGTCGGCTTGGATTTCTTGATAAAGGTCGGCGCTACTTATATATTATTAAGGTAGCTTGCATTCAGAAAGGAGGCGCTTATTATGCATAAGAACTGGAAGTTCCACCACGTCTCGGTGGTGGTCAGGGACATGGAAAGGGCGATGAATTATTACGAATCTCTGGGAATAGGGCCCTTCCCTCCCCTGCTGGGGCCACAGGGTAAAGTACCACTGGCGGATAAAACATTGCACGGCAAGTCTGCTGACTGGGAGCTCGACCTGCGGCATGCCGAGGGCGGCGTGGGCGACCTTACCTTCGAGTTGATTCAGCCGCTGGAGGGCGATACGCCGGTCAAGGATTTCCTGGAGAAACATGGAGAGGGCATCCAGCACATCGGCTTCTTCGTCGATGATATTGAGGCTGAAACAGCCAAACTGGCCGAGAAGGGGTTCAAAATTACCCAGAGCGCAGAGACCCCAACGGTGAAATGGGCCTACTTCGGCACCGATGCTGTTGGCGGCTTCTCCATCGAGCTCATGCAGAAGAAATAAGGCTGCCTGCGGTCACAGCTTCCCGACGATAAGCTCGCCCATCTCCCTGGTGCCTACCTGCTTCTTCCCTTCGTCCATAATATCGTAGGTGCGGTAGCCTTCGTTCAACACGTCGATTACGGTCTTTTCCACCGCCTGCGCCTCTTTGGCCAGCCCGCAGGAATAGCGCAGCATCATCGCCATGCTCAGTATGGTGGCGATGGGGTTGGCCAGGTTCTGCCCGGCACGCCGGGGGGCACTGCCATGAATCGGCTCATAAAGGCCGAGCGTTCTGACGCCCTCCTGAGGCACGCCGGCCAGGCTGGCGGAGGGCAGCATTCCCATTGAGCCCGCCAGCATCGAGGCTTCATCGGTCAGGATATCACCGAACGTGTTCTCGGAGACCACGACGTCAAAATGTTTCGGGTTCTGTATCAGGCGCATGGAGCAGGCATCAACCAGCATATGCTCCAGCTCCACATCTGGGTAGCTTCTGGAAAGGTCCGTCGCCACCTGCCGCCACAGCCGCGAGCATTCCAGCACGTTGGCCTTGTCAACGGAGATGAGTTTCTTCTTTCTTCCCCGGGCCAGCTCGAAACTAACCCTTACGATGCGCTCAATCTCCCCTTCCGAATAGATCATGGTGTCGACCGCCCGCCACCCTTTGGGCGTCTGCCAGCGCTTCTTCGGTCGGCCGAAGTAGAGTCCGCCGGTTAGCTCCCGGACGAAGATGAAATCAACTCCATCAATAACTTCGGGCTTCAAATTGGTGGCATTTACGAGCATGGGCAGGGCTTTGACCGGGCGCAGGTTGGCAAAGAGACCCAGCGCCCGGCGCAGCGCCAGTATGCCATCTTCGGGATGGACTTTTGTGCCGGGAGCGTCAAATCTGGGGTCGCCGACCGCACCCATCAGCACGGCATCGCTTTTCTTGCTTATCTTTTCCACATCGGGCGGCAGAGGCATGCCGGTGGCATCGATCGCCGCCCCACCGATATGCCCGTGATATAAATCAAAGGTATGCCCGTATTTCTTGCCCACAGCCTGGAGTACATTGACCGCGGCCTCGGTTATTTCCGGACCAATGCCGTCGCCGGGTAAAACCGCGATGTGAAACTTCATCTTATACCCTCCCGCTCATTAAACGTTTCTTAGTATATTCAATTAATCCGCCGGAGGAGATGATTTCGGCCATAAAGTCGGGATAGGGGCTGGCGGTAAAAGTACGTCCGCGCGTTATGTTTTTTATCTCTCCTTTGGACAGGTCAACCTCCAGTACATCGCCGGCTTCGGTGTTATCTACCGCTTCCTCGCACTCCAGCAGTGGCAGGCCGATATTGATGGCATTGCGGAAGAAAATGCGGGCGAAGCTCTTGGCAATGACGCAGGAAATGCCGGCCGCTTTTATCGCCATCGGGGCGTGCTCCCGCGAGGAGCCGCAGCCAAAATTAGTGGTCGCCATAATAATGTCCCCCGGCTCCACCCTTTTCAGAAAATCCTCATCGATGTCTTCCATGCAGTGCTTGGCCAGCTCCATCGGGTCATAGATATTGAGATAGCGCGCCGGGATGATGACATCCGTGTTTACATCCGCGCCGTACTTATGGACTTTGCCTTTCAGCATTTAGTGCCCTCCTTTCTGTATTTCTTCCTGATGACGAACTGGATAGCATATTCCTCTTTATTTATGGAGACAACCTTATTGTCCACCAGTTTCGTTTTCAGGACTTCCTTCTGCACTTCATTCCAGTCAATATTCAGTTTTCTTTCCGCAGCCACCTCTTTCCTGGGCATAATGACCCAGATGCGGCCGTCCGGTTTAACTTTGCTTTGCAGAAAGGCCATTTTCTCCCCGATACCTTTCGACTGGTCAATCCAGTAGAGAATAACATCACAGTTCTCTTCCAGTCCGTTGACAATTAAAGTTATGTCACGGCCGCTGAGCCGGGAAACGGTATCCTCATCTGGCCGCAGCAGGCACACCTTGCTCCCCGGCCTTATCCCCAGTCTGGCAGCTAAATCCTTTTCCACGGCCGTTTAATATCAAAGTTTATGCAGTGCTTTTTCAAAGCCCTTTACCATCGGGGGCTTTTTGCCCCGGCCCGGCTCGATAGTGTGCCCCTCGGCTTGAAGTCGGGCGGCCTGTGCCTCGGTGCCGCCCGGGTATTTCTCGTTCAGCTCTCCCTTCGATTTCAGCGTCCGCCAGTACGGGGTAATCTCTTTCTTGCCATCACCGGCATCTTCCTCGGCGGCGCGGGCGGCAATATTGCTGAAAATCCCGGTGGTAATGGGACAGCCGATGGTAGCACCATGCTTTCGGGCCAGAGACTCACGTATCTGGTTGATTGTGATCAGCCTGCCCTCCGGCACACTTCGCATGATTTGGTCAACTTCAATAGGAGCGGGAATGACACAAGTCCCGGTGCCCCACCGCTGGCTCATTTTATCATTGATCTCGACCACTCTGGGCAGGTCCTTGCTGTCGTGCAGTTTTTCGCGCCAGCTTTTCCGCATCTTGGCCATCGCTCCCATTCCTCAATATCCCGACTTTTTGCCGGTGATATTTTCAATATCAATTCTTACCACCGCGGCGCGAGCGGCCTTTTCAAATTCCAGGTCCGGCTTCTTCTCACCGAACTGCCGCATAAGCACCGCCAGGCCACGAATCTTATCTTCTTCATCCTCCAGAATATGCGCCCACCCCACGCCGATCACACTCCGGTATCTCGTTGACCAGCCACAGGGTTTTTCAGCATCGATGACCTCTACATCGGTGTCGATTTCAAAACAGACGCGATTGTTTCTCCTGATAAGGTCCATTTTACGACCTTCATGAGCGCTGTGGAAATACAGGGCATTTCCCTCATAGCCAAAACAAACCGGCACGATGTACGGTTCCTCACCATCAACCAGGCCAATCCGGCATATCTTCGCCTTCTTGACTATCTCCTCAATCTCAGCGGGGTCGGCGATTTCCTTCTCTTTTCTTCGCATCGGCCGTTTTACTTCATAACCTCATCGGGATGGGTGATTCTTCCGGTCACGGCGCTGGCGGCGGCAACTGCCGGATTAGCCAGATATACTTCTGACTTGGGATGTCCCATCCTGCCGACAAAGTTGCGATTGGTGGTGGAGATACACCTTTCCCCTTCCGCCAGCACGCCCGTATGTCCACCGAAGCAAGGTCCACAGGTGGGAGTGCTGACCGCAGCACCGGCCTCAATGAAAACTTCGATAAGCCCTTCTTTCAGAGCATCAGCATATACCTGCTGGGACCCTGGAATGACAATGCAACGCATACTGGGATGCACTTTCTTCCCCTTCAGTATCTGGGCAGCAGCCCTTAAATCATCAAGCCGGCCATTAGTGCAGCTGCCGATAATCGCCTGGTTGAGTTCTACGTTCCCCGCCTGGCTGGCCGGCCTGGCATTGGCCGGCGAATGCGGAAATGACACCTGCGGTTCCAGGTCCGCGACATCATATTCGATGACCCTAGCATACTCAGCATCCGGATCAGGCTCATAAACATTATAGGGGCGCTGCGCTTTCGATTTTATGTAAAGCTGTGTCTTGTTGTCCACATGGAAAAGCCCGGCCTTGCCCCCGGCTTCAATGGCCATATTGGCCATGGTGAAACGCCCGTCCATGCTCAGCGCATCTATTGCAGCGCCGGTGAATTCCATCGCCGAATAGAGCGCCCCGTCAACGCCGATGTCGCCGATGGTATGGAGGATCAGGTCCTTCCCCCCTACCCACCTCTTCAGGTTACCATTATAGACAAACTTGATTGTTGGAGGCACCTTCATCCAAAGGTCACCGGTGGCCATGGCCGCAGCCAGATCCGTTGAACCGACCCCCGTGGCAAAGGTGCCCACTGCTCCATAGGTGCAGGTATGGGAATCGCCGCCGATGACCACCTGGCCGGGCAGCACAATGCCCTGCTCGGGCAGCAGAACATGTTCAATGCCCGCCTTACCTATCTCAAATAACACCGCTTTCTGCTCGCAGCAGAACTCCCGCATCATCTTGCCAATCTCGGCGGAAGCGATGTCCCGGGTGGGCATAAAGTGGTCGAGCACCATTACAATCTTCTTCGGGTCAAAGACGCGACTAACGCCGATTTTCTGGAACTCCTTGATGGCGATTGGTGCCGTGATATCATTGGACATAACCACGTCCACTTTGGCGTTAACGAATTCCCCGGGGCTCACCTTTTTTCGGTCCGTATGCGCAGCCAGTATCTTCTCAGCCAGATTCATCTCCGTTCCCTTCCTTACATTTTTCAGTACATTCTTAATCGAGGTTCATCCTATCCAGCGAGGCATGATAAGCACACCAAGAACCAGAGCCGTGGTTACTGCGGCAATAATATACAAACCCGTGCCAGCGGCAAGGCCAATGCCGGCCACCACCCAGATTGTAGCCGCAGTGGTCAGGCCAGCAACAATGCCTCCTTGCCGATGCAGGATAACTCCGGCTCCCAGAAAACCAACGCCAACCACCACGCTGGCGGCCACCCTTGCCGGGTCACTGTCGCCGCCAAAACCATAGATGGAGACCAGAGAGATAAGCGCCGCCCCGGTGGAGATAAGGATATGCGTCCTCAACCCTGCCTGTTTTCCGGCCCTTTCTCTCTGGTAGCCGATGACTGCTCCCAGAGCGGCAGCCAGCAAAAGACGCAGCACCATTTCCAGTGCTATAGGCATCTCATCACACCTGCCCAGCTTATTTCTTAGCGGTCAGCAATCGATTGAGAGCGTTCACGTATGCTTTGGCGCTGGCCACTATGATGTCCGTATCGGCACCGCGACCGGTATAGGTAACGCCGTCGCTCTCGATGCGGCACAGCACCTCACCGATAGCGTCTATGCCCTCGGTTATCGATTTGATGCTGAATTCGGTAAGAGTGTTGGGTACTTTTACTATCTTGTCGATTGCCTTGAAGGCAGCATCAACCGGCCCGCTGCCCAGCGCAGCATCAGATAGCGCCTCCCCACCGAGGCCGGTGATGACCACCGATGCCGTGGGAATGCCACGGTCGCCGCAGGATACCTGAATGCGGTCAAGGTGATATACTTCGGAAACCGTGCGTTGCTCCTCGGCAACCAGCGATTCGATATCCCGGTCGGTTACTTCCTTCTTTTTATCTGCCAGCTCCTTGAAAGCACGAAAGACGCGATTGAAGTCTTCATCTTCCAGGCTGTAACCCAGCTCAGCCAGTCTCTCGCGCAGGGCGTGTCGCCCGCTCAATTTGCCCAGCACCAGGCTGCTCGATGGTATGCCCACTGTCTTGGGGTCCATGATTTCGAACGTGATGGGCATTTTGATAACCCCGTCCTGGTGTATACCGGACTCATGCCGGAAGGCATTGGCGCCAACAATAGCTTTATTCGACTGCACAGAAAAGCCAGTCAATTCGCTTACCATCCGGCTCGTCTTATAGATTTGCCGGGTATCTATACCCGTATCGAGGTCGAATAAGTCGCGGCGGGTCTTGAGTGCCATCACGACTTCCTCGAGCGAAGCATTGCCCGCCCTCTCCCCGATGCCGTTGATGGTGCATTCCACCTGCCTGACGCCCCGCCTCACCGCCTCCAGGCTGTTCGCCACCGCCAGGCCGAGGTCATTATGACAGTGCACGCTGACCACCGTCTTTTCGATGCCGGGCACGTTCTGGAAAATGCCGTCAATCAGGCGGCCGAACTCCTCCGGTATGGCATAACCCATGGTATCCGGGATATTGAGCGTATTGGCGCCAGCTTCAATAGCAATCTGCAGTATCTGGTACAGGTAGGCCGGCTCGGTGCGGCTGGCATCCATGGGTGAGAACTCGATGTCATCGGTATAACCCTTCGCCCAGGCCACCATGTCACGCGTTAATTGCAGAATTTCATCGCGGTTCTTTTTCAACACGTGCATGAGGTGGATATCCGAAGACGAGACAAAAACGTGAATACGGGGATAGGCTGCGCCTTCAATCGCCTCCCAGGCGCGGTCAATATCATTCGGATTCGCCCGCGCCAGACCACAGATAATGCTGCCACGCACCTCCTGAGCGATGAGCTTTACCGACTCAAAATCGCCCGGTGAAGTGATGGGGAAGCCCGCTTCAATGATATCCACACCGAGCTTTTCAAGCTGCCTGGCGATTTCAAGCTTCTCATTAAGGTTAAGGCTGCCACCGGCTGCCTGTTCGCCATCGCGCAGTGTGGTGTCAAAGATAATCACTTTGTCCATCTTGCTCCCCCATTATTTTTAACGCCTATTAAATTTGTAGCATGTTTTCTGCTTATTTAGCCAGCCACGGCATCATCTTGCGCAGTTCAGCTCCGACTATCTCAATCGGGTGCTCCCTGTCCTTGCGCGTGAGCGCGTTGAATACGGGCAGACCGGCCTGGTTCTCCAGAATCCACTCCCGGGCAAAGGTGCCGTCCTGAATCTCGCCCAGAATCTCCCATAAATTCTCTCTCACCCCTTCGTCAATTACTCTTGGCCCTCTGGTTATATCACCGTACCGGGCAGTATGGCTCACCGAGTCACGCATAAAGCTGATGCCGCCTTTATAGATAAGGTCAACAATGAGCTTGAGCTCGTTAAGGCACTCGAAGTAAGCCAGTTCCGGCTGATAGCCAGCCTCCACCAGCGTTTCAAAGGTAGCTTTGAGGAGAGCTGTCACGCCGCCACAGAGTATCGTCTGCTCGCCGAAGAGGTCGGTCTCAGTTTCCTCGGCGAAGGTAGTCTCCAGGACGCCAGCACGCGCGCAGCCGATGGCCGCCGAGTAGGCCAGCGCTTTGTCCTTCGCCTGCCCGGAAGCATCCTGATAGACTGCTATCAGCGCCGGTACGCCCTGTCCCTGAGTAAAGAAATCGCGGAGCAGGTTTCCGGGACTCTTGGGCGCTATCATGGTTACATCGATGTCTGGCGATGGCACCACCTGATTGTAGTGGATGGTGAAGCCGTGGGAAACCATGAGCATATTGCCCTTGGATAGTCCCGGTGCGATATGCTGATTGTAGATTCTCTGATGCAAATTGTCCGGGGCCAACAGCATGACGATTTCCGCCGCTTTTGCCGCCTCGGCCACCAAAGCCACCTTAACGCCATCAGCCTCAGCTCTCGCCTTGCTCTTGCTACCTTCCTGAAGTCCCACCACCACCTCACAGCCGCTGTCTTTAAGGTTCAGCGACTGGCCGCGCCCTTGGTTGCCATAGCCGATAATGGCAATTGTCTTGCCTTTCAGCAAATCTAGGTTTGCGTCTTTCTCATAATACACCTTAGCCATGTACCCTTTACTTTACCTCCTTTATCGTTTTATGCGTCTGCTAATGCGCATTAATTCAGGAAAAGAACGTATTTACAATAAGTTATACCTTTCTTTTCTAGTTTTCGATGGTTTTTGTTCAACAGGCAGCTGGCTGGTACTCCCTCGCAGCATAGCGATGCAACCTGTCCTGGCCACTTCCTTGACGCCAAAGCTGCGCAATAAATTCAATAAAGAATCAACTTTATCCTCATCGCCGGTAATCTCGATGGTCAGCGAATCAGACGCTACATCGACGATATTGGCACGGAAAATATCGGCGATTTCAATGATCTCGCTGCGGGTTGAGGAAGTTGCCTTCACCTTTATGAGTGCCAGCTCTCTCACCGTGATATTGTCATCAGTAACGTCAGCGACCTTAACCACATTTACCACCTTGCCCAGTTGCTTTCTCACCTGCTCGAGAATACTGGCCGTACCGTTGACCACGATGGTCATGCGAGACAGATTGGGCAGTTCGCTGTGCCCCACGGCGATGCTTTCGATATTGAAGCCCCGCCTTCGAAAAAGGCTGGCCATACGGGTCAGTACTCCGGGCTTATCCTCAACCAGTGCCACCAGGGTGTGCTTCATTTTCGACAAAAGCTATCCTTAAATCCGGTCCAGCAAAGGGCTCTCCTCTTCGCCTCACGCCACATCTTCGGTGGTGATATCCAGTACTTTTACCACGTCGATTATCTTTTCCAGCTGTTTTCGAACCTGACCCAGAATCACCGCCGAGCCGGAGACCACAATGGCAACCCTGGTCAGACCGGGCCGAGAGCCATCCTCAGTTTCAATGGTTTCCAGTACATTCACGCTGTGAATATTGAAACCACGTCTGCGGAACACGTTTGACATCCGGTTCAACACGCCGGGTTTGTCCTCTACCAATGCCAGCAGAATATGCTTCGTTGGCGCCATTTTGCCACCTTCTCCGAGCTTAGATATTGCTCACCTTCAGTCTCTTGGAATCGGAAATGGCCTTTATCGGTTGCTTGGGCTCCTCAATACTCTCGGCAACGGTTGCCCCGGGCGGGATCATGGGATAAACGTTCTCTTCCGGCTCCACCATGAAGTCGATGAGGAACGGCCCCTGGTACGCCATCGCCTGCTCAATCGCCGGTATTACCTCTTCTTTGTGCTTGACCCGTAACGCGGATATGCAGTACCCCTCTGCAACCTTGACAAAGTCCGGGCAGGATATCGGTGTGGCGACGTACCGCCCTTTATAAAACAACTGCTGCCACTGCCTTACCATACCGAGATAGCCATTATTGATAATGGCTATCTTGACCGGTGCCTGCTCCTGAGCGATGGAGCCGAGCTCCTGTATGGTCATCTGGAAACCGCCATCGCCATCAATGCACCACACCGGCGCATCAGGGCAGCCAATTTGCGCACCGAAAGCCGCCGGCAGACCAAACCCCATAGCCCCGAGACCTCCGGAAGATATCAGTGTATTGGGTTTATTGAACCAGTAGTGCTGCGCCGCCCACATCTGGTGCTGCCCAACTCCAGTTACAATAATCGCTTGGCCTTTGGTTATTTCATATATCTGCCGAACCACATACTGAGGCAGGAGTCCATCATCATCCCGGATATCGATTGACGGGTGTTCCCTCCGCCAGTCATCCACCTGACCTATCCAGTCAAGATGGTCAACTGGGGCTATCTGTTTGTTCAATGCCTGTAAAACCATCTTGACGTCGCCTACGATAGGCACGTCCACGCGGACGTTCTTGCCGATTTCCGCCGGGTCAATATCAATGTGAACGATGTGGGCATGGGGAGCAAAAGCACTGATCTTGCCCGTTACCCGGTCATCAAATCTCATACCGATGGCGATGAGCACGTCAGCATTCTCGATGGCGTAATTCGCGTAGACCATTCCGTGCATGCCCACCATACCGTAGCTGAGGGCATGTTCTTCCGGGAAGCAGCCAATGCCCAACAAGGTAGTCACCACCGGTATCTGTGCCATTTCCGCAAGGTGCTTCAATTCACCGTAAGCTTTCGAGATATTGACCCCCCGGCCGGCAATGATAACGGGATGCCTGGCTTCATTTATCATCTTGGCAGCTTTTTTGATTTGCGCGGGATGACCCTGAAGCGTCGGCCTGTAGCCGGGTAAATCCACCCTGTCCGGGTAACTGAAATCAGCCTGCTCCAAGAATACGTCGCGAGGTATATCGATTAATATCGGCCCTGGGCGTCCGGTACGGGCCAAATGAAAGGCCTGCTTGATTACCACCGCCAAGTCATTTACGTCCATAACCAGGTAGTTATGTTTGGTAACAGGCAATGTTATACCGGTAATGTCTGTTTCCTGAAAGGCATCACGCCCGATGAAGTCCCTCCGCACCTGGCCGGTTACCGCAATTACCGGCACCGAATCAAGAAAAGCATTGGCAATGCCGGTAACAAGGTTGGTCGCTCCGGGCCCGGAGGTGGCAAAACATACCCCCACCTTTCCCGTCGCCCGTGCATAGCCATCGGCGGCGTGGGCGGCACCCTGCTCGTGGCGCACCAGAATATGCCGGAGCTGTGGATACTGCGGCAGGGTGTCATAAAGCGGAATGACCGCCCCGCCGGGGAAACCAAAAATAATATCCACTCCTTCTTTTACTAAGCCTTCGCATAGAATCTGTGCCCCTGTCAGTTTCATGGCAAGCCTCCTCTAACCGCCAAATACCGCTCCGGTACTCGCTGAACATACCTTCTCGGCATAATACTTGAGATAACCGGACTTTACTTTCGGTTCAAACTCCGGCAATTGCGCCAGGCGACGTTTTATCTCTTCATCCGTGAGCTCCACCTCCAGCTTGTAATTGGGAATATCGATAACAATAGTATCACCATCCTGTAAAGCGGCAATCGGGCCCTGGCTCGCCGCCTCAGGAGAAACGTGGCCGATGGCAGCACCGCGGGAACCGCCGGAAAAACGCCCGTCAGTGATAAGAGCCACCTTGTTATCTATTCCGAGACCGCTTAATAAAGAGGTGGGAGTGAGCATCTCCCTCATTCCCGGACCACCTTTTGGCCCTTCGTAACGGATGACGACCACATCGCCCTCCTTGATACCGCCGCTCATAATGGCCTTGGTGGCCTCCTCCTCCGATTCGAATATCCGGGCCGGACCGCGGTGCGACAGCATCTCCGGAGCCACCGCCGAGCGCCGCACCACGGCACCATCCGGAGCCAGGTTGCCAAACAGCATCGATAGCCCGCCGCTTTGGGCAAAGGCATCGTCAGCCGGCCGTATTACCGCCCTGTCCAGAACCCGGCTGCTGGCGATATTATCGGCCAGTGTTCCGCCGGTAGCGGTTTTCAGATTCAGTTTCAAAAGGCCTTTTATTTCACTCATCACCGCCGATATGCCGCCGGCACGGTCCAGGTCTTCAATGTGATATTTGGTTTTGGCATCTATATAGGCCGGTGACAGCTTGCAGAGACACGGCGTCTTCTGGCTTATCTCATTGACCAGCGACAGGGGAAAGGCAACGCCTGCCTCGTGGGCAATGGCCATCAGATGCAGCACCGAGTTGGTGCTGGCGCCGAGTGCCATATCGACGGTTAAAGCATTATAAATGGACTCTTTATTGATGAAATCACGGGGCCGGACGTTATCTTTCAGTAGCCTCATCACGGCACGCCCAGCATTCCTAGCCAGGCCACGACGCCTAGCGTCAACCGCCGGGATAGTGCCATTGCCCGGCAACCCTATCCCCATAACTTCAATCAGGCAGTTCATGGTATTGGCGGTGAACATACCGGAGCAGCTACCGCAGCCCGGACAAGCGACCTGCTCCATCTGCTCCAGCTCCTCCTGGCTCATCTTGCCGCTGAGAACCGCTCCCACCCCCTCAAAGACCGAGATGAGGTCAACCTTCGGGCCATCATTGCCGAACTTGCTCGCCAGCATGGGGCCGCCGCTGATGAAGATAGACGGGATGTTCAACCTCGCCGCCGCCATGAGCATCCCGGGGACAATCTTGTCACAGTTGGGAATGAAAACAAGTGCATCAAAGGCGTGTGCCTCGGCTACCGCCTCCGCGGAATCGGCAATCAACTCCCGGCTGGGCAGGCTGTATTTCATGCCGGGATGGTTCATGACAATGCCATCACACACCGCAATGGTATTGACCTCAAAGGGGACACCGCCCCCCTCCCGTACACCCGCCTTCACCGCCTGCGCAATATCACGCAGGTGTATGTGCCCAGGAACAATCTCGCTGTAGCTGTTGATAATGCCCACAAACGGCTTGCTCATTTCCGAGCGATTGCAGCCCAGAGCATACAGCAGAGACCGGTGTGGCGCCCTTTCTATCCCCTTTTTGACAACGTCACTTTTCATATCCGATTCCCCATTATTAGATTGATTAAAAAAATAAAGGCCACATATGTACGGACCAAAGACACGGAGAAAAAACCGCTGCAGCCCGTACCACAAAATAGCATAGAATAATTTAAATTGTCAAACTGGCGAACTGTGTCCGGTTACTTCTGCCCTGAGCCAGGGTCTTGAATCGCCCGCAGCACCTGCCGTATCTCCAGCCAGCTGACCAGCCCCTGTCTCAGAAGCTGCGGTGGGCTGACGGTCAAATCAACGATTGTGGAGAGCCCGCGCGATGGTATTGCGCCCTGGTCCAGAATCAGAGAGACCTGCTCCACTGCCTCTCCAAGCAGTTTCATCACTTCCGGCACAGAGTACGGCGTCGGCTGCCCGCTGGCATTGGCGCTCGTGGCCGTAATGGGCAGGTCGGCTATAGCAGTCAAGTCCAGTATCACCCGGTTATCGGGGATTCTGATGCCAACGGTATCCCTCCCGGCAACCAGCAATGATGGAATGCCCTCTTTTCTGGTCAGTACCAGCGTTAGAGCACCGGGCAGGAAACTGTGCGCCAGTTGCTCTGCTTCCGGGATGACGTGGGCATACCTCCCGGCCATTTCCAGCGAGTTGACCGCTATGTGTATCGGATTGGAGTAAGCGCGTCCCTTCAGGTTGAAGACCTTGACAATAGCTTTGGCATCAAGGGCATTGGCTGCCAGTGCATACCCGGTATCGGTGGGGCATACGATGACAGCACCCTTGCGGATAAGACGCGCTGCCCTTCTGAGCAACTGCACCGATGGTTTCCCGGGATTTACTTTTTTAACCTCAACCCGCATGCTGCACCTCAAGCGGCACATTCGGAATGACATCAAGCGACAGGTCATCGGCATAGCCGCGCCTCAGCCTGGCATGGCCGGCCGCGGCAATCATGGCCGCGTTATCTGTGCACAGCGAGAGAGCGGGAAAGTACACTTTGATACTCTCTCTGTCACCGGTATCGGTGAACACTTCTCTCAACCGCCGGTTGGCCGAGACGCCGCCGGTAACGCTGATGGCAGATACCCCGCTTTCCCTGGCCGCCCGCAACGTCTTGGCTACCAGCACCTCCACCACTGCTTCCTGAAAGCTGGCCGCGATATCCTCAAAAGGCAGTTTTTCACCGCCGGCAAGCTGGTGCTTGAAGGCATTGATGATGGCCGTCTTCAAGCCGCTGAAGCTGAAATAAAATGATTTGGCCTTCAGTAAGGGGCGGGGGAAAGCAAAGGCCTTCCGGTTGCCTTTTGTGGCCAGGCGGTCAATGGCCGGACCGCCGGGGAAGCCGAGGTCGAGGAACTTGGCAATCTTGTCAAAAGCCTCACCGGCGGCATCATCAACCGTCCCACCGAGTTTCTCATACCGGCAGTGGTCTCTGACGTACACCAGCAGGGTATGTCCGCCGGACACCGTCAGGCAGACGTGGGGCAATGGTATTTCCGGATTGCTCAGCAGATTGGCAAATATGTGCCCCTCGATGTGGTGCACCCCGACCAGCGGCACCCGCAAAGCATAGCTGAGCGTCTTGGCCGCCGCCACCCCGACAAGCAGGGACCCAACCAGCCCCTGTTTGGCCGTCACTGCTACTGCCTGCACATCAGACAGGCTTTTCCCTCCCGCATCAAGCGCCTCATTGATGACGTAGCCGATGAGCTCGGTATGCCGCCGCGCTGCAATCTCCGGTACCACGCCGCCGTATTTACGGTGCAGGTCAAGCTGATTGGCGATGATATTGGATAGCACCGTCCGGCCGTCAGCTACCAGCGCCGCCGCCGTTTCATCACAAGAAGTCTCGATACCCAATACCAGCATCCCGGTCACCTAAGGCACTGCCTGAGCACGCCTTTTGTATTTATTGATAAAAGCCCGCGCCGTTGACTCTTTCAGGTATAGAGGTGCCAGCGCCAGCGTATCATCATTCTCTCCGCTTTCCAGACGGGTCGCTGCCAGCAACGCCACCACCGCCCCACCGGGCGCAGTCTCCAGCGCTTCAACAGCATCCGATTTGAGCAGCTGGCCTAGCACACTCAGGTACTTCTGCGCATCGGTGGCCACCAGTGTTATCGGCTCCTTTACCAGCTCAGCCAGACCGGGGAGGTCGCCGACATAATAATCGCTTACCTGATGAATACCGTTATGGCCACTCCGGTATAACGCCGCATATATCGTCTCTCTGGCACCGGCGTCAACGATCGCGCAGATGAGCCTCTGACAATCGCGAGCGCAAAAGGCAAGCGCTTCCAGGGTGGAGATACCCTTGACCGGCTTGCCCGTACAATAGGCCAGCATCTTGCCCACGGTCACCCCGATTCTTATGCCCGTCCATGAGCCCGGCCCCAGGCCCACACCGAATCCTCCGATATCTTCAAGGCCGAGGTTGTTCTCCCCGAGCACGCTATCTATATTGAGCATTATCCTGGCCAGCGACTCGTTTCGAGTCTGGAAAGCAAAATCGGCGAGAACGCGCTCACCATCGACCACACCGATGGCGTTGGCGTAACCGGATGTATCAATGCCCAATACCAGCATCAGTCATCAAGCCCCCTGATAAGCGCTCCCGCCCTCTCCCCGAAACCAGTAAGCTCCAGCCGGCGTCTCTGCGGAGCGAGCACCTCAAACTGCACCTGCAGATAATCTTCCGGCAGGATAGATAATACTTTCTCCGCCCACTCCAGCACGATGACCCCGTCCTCCCGGGCTAGATAATCAAGCATCCCGATTTCAAATCCATCTTCAATATCGTCGATTCGGTACAGGTCAACGTGAAAAACGGGAAGTCGCCCCCGGTACTCGTTGACAAAGGCAAAGGTGGGGCTGCTGACCTCCTTTTCCGGAATACCCAGGCCGGTACATAGACCACGGGTGAAAAGCGTTTTGCCACAACCAAGCTCACCGACCAGGGCGATAACACCACCATCAGTCATTTTTTCGCCCAATCGTCTGCCTAAACGCAGCGTAGCTGCCGGGCTATTACTCAAAAAAACGTACGTCGATGCGGTGGTTTTCGAAGTTGACATTCTCTGATAGTAGCTGGTCATTCCCCTTGACGGTAGTATATCACAATGTCAACTTATCGTCAGCGATGGATATTTAAGGTTTTATTTGCATTTAGTTGGTGTGCTATGACAAATAAATGGTATCCTCTACTTAAACAAATAGTAGGGGGATTAAATAAATGGCTACTATTAAATCAGCTTGTAAGAGATTGTGGGTGTGGCTTACCACAAACACCTATAAGCCACCACCAGATACAGTTGGTCAAAGGCGAGCTAAAATGATACTTCAAGGAATAGCAAACTTAATGATTGCACTTTTAGGCATTTGGTTAGCGTGGGTGGAATTTGGCTCTGTTATCTTTAGAGCGAATCTATTTTGGTTAATAGTAGGAGTATGGGTTTACTTAAGTTTTGCAATGTTCTTGTCCCGATGGGATGAGGCTGCAAAGAAAACGACGAGTGATAAGGTGGATGATTTAGATGCGAAGTTAGATGGTTTAGGCACAAAGTTTGATGACCTAGTTAAAGAAATGAGGGGATTACGAGCGGATTTAACAAATAGGGGGGATAATAATGGAATTAATAAAAACAAATGAGATACCAGTCTGCAAACTCTGCCAATCGGATGATGTAATCAAGTACGGCAAGTATAAAGGCGTTCAGCGTTATTTCTGCCGAACCTGTAAGTCTAAATTCAAGGCTGATGATACCTTATTCCATATGAAAACCCCCGCCAATCAGGTATCATCGGCACTCAATATGTATTACGAGGGTATGAGTATCAAGGCTATCAGCCGTAATCTGAAGCAGGAATACGGCAATATGCCCTCAACCGCCACGATTTATGAATGGATACAGAAATACACTCAATACGCCGCTGATAGCATAGAAGGTTACAAGCCAAAACAAGTTGGTAATACGTGGATAGCAGATGAAACGGTTATTGAGATAGATGGTCAGAATGTTTGGCTATTCGATTTGATAGATGATAAAACTCGATACCTCTTGAGCACACGGATTTCAAGAAGCCGTACTACCAAAGATGCTCAGATACTTTACGACAGAGCCGTAAAGACTGCTGGCAAAGAGCCTGATAAGATTATTACTGATAAGCTAGCATCATACCTAGATGTACGTTACGGCAAAGCTACTGAGCATATTCAAGGCAAGCCATTTGCGCTCGAAAACAATACCCAGATGATAGAGCGTTTTCACGAAACCTTGAAACAGCGCACGAAGGTAATGCGGGGATTAAAGAACATAGAGTCAGCGCACGACTTCATTAACGGCTGGCTAGTTCACTATAATTACCTTCGCCCACATACTGCGCTAAATGATAAGACGCCTGCAGAAGTGGCGGGGATAGAATTCCCCTATAAGAACTGGGCTGATATTACACGGCATAAGCCTTCAAAGCCTATCATAATTGAACATAAACCTAGAGGCTCTTTGAAAGTAGAACCAACACAGATAGGCAGGCCACATAAGCTAACCCGTATGCCACGAATAGATTTTAGCCGTAGTAATGTTAAAGATAAGTTTACAGGTAGAAGGCTATGATAATGGTTGTGGACAGAATTATCATACCGATAGCGATAATAATAGTAGGAGGAATATTAGCTTGGTATTTGATTGTCCCTCTTATGCTTTATATATTGGACACTATTGCTTTTCTGATTGCTAAGATACTAACCAAACTATTTCCGAGAAATGTGAATATGCCTAACAATCCAAATCAAAGTACTATACAAAGCGGAAGCAGAACTTATAATCCAAACCCAATACAATATCTCTTGCACAATTATCCACATATCCCAAAAGGCTTTGCTAACAACGCAAAGAATAGTAGCAAAAACCCATTCCCAGAGGATAACTTTGATATGCCCTATGACCCAGTCGTTAAAAATGCTAACGGCTGTTCTCTTAAGCCGCATCATAACAAGAGTATTATATCAAGGAAGCAACCAAATGCAAATAAAACCATATTTAAGGCAAAAGGCTATATGATTACCCGTGGTGCGGAACACGATCACGATGGGCTCTAAGACAACAGTGACACAATATTTCAAATCAGAGGAAGCAATAAATATACTATATAAGCAATGGCGAAAATGAATGCTGTTATTACCACCATTGCCGCGCAAACCCTCAGACGCATTTTAACCCTTAGAGAATCATCCGGGTGATAGCGTATAATATAAAGAGGTTCTTTCCATCTTGATGCCCTTTTAATATATATATGGGAACCTTCTTCCAATCTTAATGGTAAAATTCCAATAGAAATGGAGTTAAGTAATATCCGTATATGTGGACTAATATATATCTTGCCCGAACCTGCCTTACCGCTTGGTTGTAGTTTTACCGTTACCCAATGCTTAGCGTCTGCAGAGATATGCATATAGTCGCCCCATTCCAGGTTATCGGGCTTCGCTGCTTTATGGAGTCGCACTATCAATTTGTCATAGTCATCCACAGGCGCGTCTCTAACTCTTAGAAATTGCTGGCTCGGTTGCGGCATAACCCCTTTCCTTGTTCGTTAATAGCCATCATAGTAGCACCTTATTCTGTCTTTATCAAAGGTAAGACGCGCAAACATATTATGTATCTTATGTATCCTCCTTTTTGATTACCTCATACGCACTATTGCTGATTCTAAAATAGAACGGGCGCCAGCAACCACCGCATAATTGGTGGTTACCAACACCCACTATCTATCATCCCGCTCCTAAAACTACGCGCTATCTTTATTTTTCAATATCATGCTCCCGCTCTCACCATTAAAACGGGTACCTTGCCTCCTCGTAGCACTTTGTCAGTGACACTACCAAAGGCCCAGCGGGTAATGCCAGCCCGTCCGTGTGTTGACATGGCCACCAAGTCAGCATTGACTTCTTTCTCAGCTTTAATAATCTCGTCTGCAGGGTTTGAACCGGTGACCACTTTAGCTAACACGCTGGCCCCTTTGTTTTTCAGGTTTTCTCCAACCTTATCAAGATACTTAAGGGCATCGGTTTTCAATCGCTCCAGATCACTTTCGCTATAGGGCACGGTAATAGTGCCCGCCCCGCCTCCACTGATATGAACATCATGCGTCAGTGCGGTAACCACATGGAAAAGCGTAACCTCGACCTTTTTCTCTGATGAAATTCTAGAGACCAAGTCTTCAACATAATGCAGAGCGGCTTCGCCCAATTCAGACCCATCCAGGGGAATAAGTATTCTCTCAGACATTTGGTACCTCCTTTTTCTTTAACCAAGTGAGTTAAACTATAGCTCAATTTGATTAATTGGCTATACCCATAATGCCGCTGAATACCGGGGCTTGAATGAGCAGACCTCAGGTTATACCCAGAGCCGCCAGGACAGCAAAAACCCCGAATATTATTAAATATATGCCAAGTACCCAGGCTATTATCTGGGGTTTAATTATCACGACGATTCCCCCCAGAATTGCCAGGATGCCCCCGATGACGCCGCTGATCTGTGGAATCCCCATAGTTACCTCCTTATGCACTATATTCCCGGGTCATTTTAGCCTCAGGTAAGCTAATTATATCTTTTTTATCACTTTAGTCAATATTATTTCTTTTCCTCCGGGCGCCAAAGATGGGTTACTTTCATCCATACCCTCCAACCAACCAAGATAAGGAATGCTATAACCACAAATAACCAGTTAATTGCGGTTGGAACCGGGGGATAAACGAATACCCAGATAGTGTAGGCTACAGCCGCTGCGAGTGCCAGCATACCGCACGTAGTAATAATAATTAATGGTTGTGGGCGTTTAGTTATTCTAATTCTTATGACACGGAGAAGTTGTGATGGGGTGAACAAAACAACCAAACCCCATAGATAACTCAATGGAGAAATATGCGCCCTGCTGGCAAAATACATAAGAGCAAGTATTATTATCCACTGTATCACCAAGATCACCATCATAGTCCGTAACAAAGGTCTATCTATGTAAGGGGTATTTCTAGACCAGGATACAACCCCAAACCAACCATCTAGAGCAATGACGTAGACGGGAAGGAGTGCCCAGAAGCTGATGCTGGTTATTTTAGGTGGAAAAAGCAGCTCATTAAATTCTAAAAGACTAGAGCCAATAACGATGGCAGCTATTAATGTGTAGAATGTCATTAGGGGTGAATAAAGCAATGTCTGGGGCATAGCACTTGTTTCAACTTTGGTACTCATTTCTTTTACCTCCTGGGTAGTGTTACTATCTGCTAGCTCTGAAAAAACGCCACAGAAAACATCTGTAACTCACATGGATACCTAATGTAATAAACAAAAATATCCAGATGGCTGTAGTGTCAAGCGAAGCAGAAATCAAAGCCCAGATAGTGCAGGCTATAGAAGCAATAAGCTGGAAAACCCCGTGAGTGAACATTATGCGTGTAGGTTCGGGACGATGTGAATCACGTCGCCGTACTTTGGAATTCACCACATATGTTCCGTATACAATTACAAAGCCCCACAGGTAACCGAAAAAGTGTTCAGGCAATAGCGTGCCCAGATATAAGAGACAAGCGTATACAATGATACAAAACGCTTCCAGAAGGGACCTGAGCCTCGACCAGAAGGAAACAATATAAGGTGCTCGACTAGTCATTATTTGCCAGGAATACCATGTCGCAAAGCCAAAGAAGTACACAACAAATAGTGCCCAGAAATTTGCGCTTGTCCCCATAGGTGGGAAAATGCTCTCTCTGAATTCCAAAATACTGCCTCCCAGCACTACAGCGAAGAAGATTTGAACCAGCGTAATACCCTGTGGTGCCGCACTTTCTGGCAAAACAGCTTTACTTTCAGCACTCATCTTTTACCTCCTAGCCAGAAATTTATACGAGTGAATTGAATTATAGTCCTATTCGGTGGGATGTCAATACCTCAATTTCAAGCTATCAGGTCAATTAATGCTTTGTAAGCCAAATTTAGAACCGTTGCGAGTTGCCCAAAATACTCCCCGGACGTATTGAAACTTTCATAACATAATGGTAATCTGTGTTCTATAAACATGGTGAAAAGGAAGGCAAAACCAGCCGCCAACAAGGGCCTCCGCATCGCCACCACTGACGACATCGAAGTCTCCACCTACCTGGAAATAGCCAAAGAGATAGGCGGAGAACAGCCGTCAGTGGCGGAGGAAGCGGTCTCCGGGGCGGAACGTGAAGCAATCATTGTAATCGATTTTGGCTCCCAGTACAGCATGCTGATCGCCCGCCGCGTGCGTGAGTGCCAAGTCTACTGCGAACTGGTGCCCCATGACGCCCCCTGGGAAAAGATAGCCCCACTTAATCCCCGGGGCTTTATTCTTTCCGGCGGACCAAGGAGCGCTTACGAACCAAGCGCACCACTGGCGCCATCTTATATCTATGAAAGACATCTCCCGGTGCTCGGCATCTGCTACGGGATGGGGGTTATCGCCAGGCAACTGGGCGGCAAGGTATCGCCAGGAGCAAAGCGCGAGTATGGCCATGCCATCCTTCACCTGAGCCGTCTCGACTCACCACTGTTTACCGATTTGCCCGAGTCCACACCGGTCTGGATGAGCCATGGCGACAAGATCGAAGAGATGCCACCCGGTTTTGCCGCCCTTGCCTACACGGAGAATTCGCCGGTGGCCGTAATGGGCGACGGCGATGGCATCTTCGGAATCCAGTTTCACCCCGAGGTTATCCACACCCCGGAAGGGAAAACGATATTGCGTAATTTTGTCTACCGGGTATGCGGCTGTAAGGGAAACTGGACCATGGGCAGCTTCATTAATGAGAGCATCGCCCGGGTCAAGGAAACTGTGGGCGACGGCAAGGTCATCTGCGCCCTCTCCGGCGGCGTTGACTCGGCGGTGGTAGCCACGCTCATTCACCGCGCCGTTGGTGACCAGCTTACCTGCATATTTGTCAATAATGGGCTTTTGCGCCGCGAGGAAGTGGAAAGAACGCTCAAAGTCTTCCAGCAGAACCTGGGTATGAATATCTGCTACGTTGACGCCAGCGAACGATTCCTTGACCACCTGAAAGGCGTCATCGACCCGGAAGTGAAACGCAAGGTAATCGGCGAGGAGTTTATTCACGTCTTTGAAGAGGAGGCGAATAAGGTCGGCAAGGTCGACTTCCTCGCCCAGGGAACGCTGTATCCGGATGTTATTGAGAGCACATCCTCGGTGAGCAACGTCTCCGCCAAAATAAAGACCCACCATAACGTCGGCGGCCTGCCGGCCAGAATGACGCTGAAATTGCTTGAGCCTCTGCGCTACCTCTTCAAAGATGAGGTGCGCCAGGTGGGACTGGAACTGGGCCTTCCCGAAGAGATGGTCTGGCGACAGCCCTTTCCCGGTCCCGGGCTGGCCATTCGCATCATCGGTGAGGTAACCAGGGAAAAGCTGGAGGTCTTGCGCAGCGCCGACTACATCCTCATGAACGAGATTAAAAAGGCGAAGCTTTACCGCCAGCTATGGCAGAGCTTCGCCATCCTCCCCGATATTCACAGCGTGGGCGTGATGGGCGACTACCGCACTTACGGCCACTTAATTGCCATCCGCGCCGTGACCAGCGAGGACGCCATGACCGCGGACTGGGCGCGCATGCCCTATGATGTTCTGGCGCACATCTCAAATCGCATCGTCAACGAGGTGCCCGAGGTAAACCGCGTCGTCTTCGATATAACTTCCAAACCCCCCTCGACCATAGAGTGGGAGTAACGGAAAAACCCAGAGGAGTACAAGGGGCTTAACCTCCAAATATATTGGGGAGTTTTAGAGGGGTGAAACCCCTCTAGCATCTTCCTCCCCCCTCTCCTTTGAAGGAGAGGGGGACACAGGGGGTGAGGTAGATAAAAATCCTCGTTGTCGGCAGCGGGGCACGGGAGCATACCTTGGTCTGGAAGCTGGCGCAGAGCCCCAAAATTTCAGCGCTTTTCGCGGCGCCGGGCAATGCCGGCACGGCCCAGCAGGCTTATAACCTGCCCATAAGCCCCACCGACATCGAAGCGCTGATTAAAACAGTCAAAGAGAATAAGATTGACCTGACTGTTGTCGGCCCGGAAGCGCCGCTGGCCGCGGGCATCGTGGATGCTTTTAATAAGGAAGGCCTGCCCATTTTTGGGCCGAGCCAGAACGCGGCACAGGCCGAGGCCAGCAAGGTGTTTGCCAAGCCGCAGTGCCAGCTTCTCCGATTATGCGCAGGCAAAAGAATACGTTAAAAAACAAGCGCTGCCGGTGGTCATCAAGGCCGATGGGCTGGCGGCGGGCAAGGGAGTGGTCGTTGCCGAGTCAACCGAACAGGCTCTCGATGCGCTGACCAGCTTTATGGAATCGAAAACACTGGGCGATGCAGGGGCGCAGATAGTGGTGGAGGAGCATCTTTCCGGCAGGGAGATGAGCGCCTTTGCCTTCACTGATGGCACCGCTGTCGTCCCCATGGTGCCCGCCTGCGACTACAAACGCATTTTTGACGGTGACCGCGGGCCCAATACCGGCGGTATGGGTAGCTACAGTCCACCATACTTCCTCAATTCACAGTTAGAATCGTCTGTCGGGGAAACCATCATGGAGCCGACCGTAAAAGCTTTGCGTCAGGAAAATCGCCCTTATAAAGGGGTGCTTTACGGTGGCCTGATGATTACCAATGACGGGCCAAAAGTGTTAGAATTTAACGTCCGATTTGGTGACCCGGAAACGCAGGTGGTGCTGCCCAGGATGAAGGCCGACCTGCTGGACATTCTTGTGGCGGTGGTGGATAACAAACTTGAGCAGGTTAAGGTGCAGTGGAGCGAAGAAGCCTGCGTTGGTGTGGTGATGGCTTCCGCCGGGTATCCGGGAAGCTATCAGACCGGCTTTCCCATTTCCGGGCTGAACGACGTCGATAGAGACGTCATGGTTTTTCACGCTGGTACCAAAGAAGGGTCGGCGCCAGGTGAGGTGATGACCAGCGGAGGCAGGGTGCTGACTGTGGTAGCCACTGGCAAAGACCTCAACGAGGCAAGGGAGAAAGTGTATAATAATATCAACCGGATACGTTTTGAAGGCTGCCAGTACCGCAGGGACATCGCAGACATAAAAGAATTGCAAAAGGAGAGAGGTGAGGTAAGGTAATATGCCACTGGTCGGCGTAGTTATGGGTTCCAAGTCGGACACCGAAGCACTAAAGCCGGCTCTGGAGATACTGGAGCAGCTTGGCATTGACTATGAGGTCAACGTTATTTCCGCCCACCGTACCCCAGAGAAGGCCCGACAATATGGAATGACAGCTCGCGAGCGCGGCATCGAAGTTATAATCGCCGCCGCGGGAGGCGCCGCCCACCTGCCCGGTGTTCTGGCCAGCTGGTCCACCCTGCCGGTTATCGGGGTACCGCTCGTCTCCGGTGAACTGAAAGGGGTCGATGCCCTCTACTCAATTGTCCAGATGCCAGCCGGGGTACCGGTCGCCTGCGTTGCCATTGGTACCGCCGGCGCCAAGAATGCCGCCTACCTAGCCGCCGAAATTCTGGGCATCAAGTATGAGAACACCCACGAGACTTACGCCAAATACCGGCGCGAACTGCAAGGAGAAGGCAAATGATTGAGCGCTATTCCCGCCCTCAGATGAAACGGGTATGGTCGGATGAAAACAAGTTCCACAAGTGGCTGGAGGTGGAGATTGCAGTCTGCGATGCCTGGGCAGAGATAGGCGTCGTGCCCCGCGAGGCTATCTCGAAAATCAAACTGGCCAAATGCAACCTTAAACGAATGGAAGAAATCCTCAAGGAAACCCACCACGATATGACCGCATTCCTCGGCTCGGTGGCGGAGAGCCTGGGCGAGGAATCGCGTTTTATCCACCTCGGACTTACTTCATCAGATGTTATGGACACAGCGCTCAGCCTGCAGCTGGTGGAGGCTACTGAACTGCTCAGCGCAGATGTTAAAGAGCTCATTACGGTTCTAGCACAGAAAGCCGTGGAGCACAAATATACCCCGATGATCGGGCGTACCCATGGCGTTCACGCCGAGCCAATCACCTTCGGCCTGAAGCTGGCGGTTTGGGTTGAAGAAATGAGGCGCAATATGCAGCGCCTCAGCGAGGCCAGAAAGATAATCGCCGTGGGCAAGATATCCGGTGCCGTCGGCACATACGCCACAGTACCGCCGGAGGTAGAACAGCGGGCTTGCCGCAAACTGGGTCTCCTCCCGGCACCGGTATCAAATCAGATATTGCAGCGCGACCGCCATGCCCAGTTCGTTACCGCTCTGGCGCTCATCGCCAGCTCTCTGGAGAAGTTCGCCTTCGAGATACGGGGGTTGCAGAGAACGGAAGTCGGTGAGGTGGGAGAACCTTTCGGCAGCGGACAGACCGGTTCCTCGGCCATGCCCCACAAGCGCAACCCGGAACTCTGTGAGCGAATCAGCGGCCTGGCCCGACTGGTAAGGGGTTATGCTCTCACCGCCATGGAGAATATCGCCCTCTGGCATGAGCGTGATATCAGCCATTCCTCCACGGAACGTGTTATACTGCCCGATGCTTGCCTGTTGGTTGATTACTGCCTACCCCTCTTCACTTCAATAATCAAGGGTCTGCAGGTTTTTCCGCAGCGTATGAAAAAGAACATGGAGCTCACCAAAGGCCTTGTCTTTTCCCAGCGGGTGATGCTGGCGCTCATTGATAAAGGCCTTTCCCGGCAGGAAGCGTATGAGCTGGTGCAGCGCAATGCGATGAAGTCCTGGAAAGGAAATAAGGATTTCCTTAATCTTTTGAAAGCGGACCCGGAGGTTGTCAAGAGCCTGCCCCAGCCGGAACTCGAGGCGTTGTTTGATTACCAGTTTTACCTGAGACATATTGACGAGATCTTTGAGCGATTGGGGTTGACCAAAGCGCAGTGGAAAAGCACCATGCCAGAATCGACAAATTTGGCACCGAGGGCGCTGTAATATACGTTTGCAGAGGTTGAGTACTATGGAAGGAAAACATTCGACCGAAGAGATCCGCAATGTGGCTATGGCACTGGATAATGCCATAGAAAACAAAAGACTGGACGCGGTCCTATTATGCTTCGCCGATGACTGTGAAATCGAGCTGCTGCGCAACAGCCTGTTTGGAAAAGCCGGCGTAGAAAAGTGGTTTGACTGGCTGTTTAAAAACATTAGGCAGATCAAATTTCAACCGGTAGTGACCATGGCGGAAGGTAATATTCTGTTCGAAGAATACATTATGCGGGCACGACTGCACAGCGGTCCAGAGGTGAAATCCAAACAGTCAGAAGTCCTCGTCTTTGAGAATGATAGGATTAAGAGTTTGCGCATTTACTTTGATAGACTCGATTTCGCTGATACGGTGGCTAAGGACCCGGTGAGCAAAGCGGTGCTGAATCGAATCATTAAAAAATCGCTGGAGGGTTTAACCGATTAAAAATGAAGGGCACGGGAGCTTAAGAAATGGAGAGTGATTTATCAGTGATAAGCGAGACTGATCTTCCTCTGCCACTATTCATTAGAGGCAAAGTGCGCGATACCTATGACCTGGGAAATCACCTCCTCATCATCGCCACCGACCGCATCTCTGCCTTTGACTTCGTATTGCCCAGCGCCATTCCTGGCAAGGGTTTCGTCCTGAACCAGTTATCTGTGTTCTGGTTCAGACAGACGCAAGGAATAATACTCAACCATCTGCTGGAGGCGGTTGAAGATGTGCACAACCTTGACACTTATGTGTCTGAAGAAAATCGTTTCTCCTACCCTGCCTACTTGGTCGGGCGCTCCATGGTGGTGAGGAAGGTAAAGCGCATCCCGGTGGAATGTGTGGTGCGTGGCTACCTCGCTGGTTCCGGCTGGGCTGAATATCAGCAAAGCGGCAAGGTAGCCGGTTTCAAGCTGCCCAGGGGACTCAAAGAGAGCCAGAAACTGCCAGAGCCATTGTTTACCCCGACGACCAAAGCGGAATCCGGGCACGACTTACCCATCACTATGGATGAGATAGAAAAGCTGGTTGGCAAGAAAAGGGCCCTCGAAATGAAAGAGAAGAGCCTAGACATTTACAATTACGCACAGGAGTATGCTACCAAACGGGGCATAATCATCGCCGATACCAAGATGGAGTTCGGCCTAGATGAAGACCGGCTCATTCTGATTGACGAGCTTTTAACGCCGGATTCGTCAAGGATCTGGGAGACCAGACTGTATCAGGTGGGCCAGGAGCAGCCCAGCTATGATAAACAGCCGCTTCGTGACTGGCTGGTGGCATCGGGATGGAACAAAGAGCCGCCGGCGCCACCATTGCCCGCCGATGTTGTTGAGGCCACTTCCCGCATATATGTTCAGGCATACGAGAGAATTACCGGCCGGGTATTTAAATAATCGCTTCGTGCGGTAATTAAAAGGAGATACTATGCCGTTTAGATTGGGACCATGGGAAATCGCCCTGATCGTGATAGTTATCCTCATCGTTTTCGGTGTGGGCAGATTACCACAGGTTGGCGGAGCTATTGGGAAAGGGATACGCAACTTCAGAAAAGGGCAGCGTGGCGAGGACTTTGAAGAGGAGGAGGAAGAGGAACCACCCAAACCCCGAAAACCCACCCGGAAACAACCGAGGTAAAAGTTTGGTTTACATTTGCCTTGCCGTTTGCACCAGTTCCGCAACCAATTGTTCCCCACTCCTTACCCTCGAAAGAATGAAGTTGACAAACCATTTGAAGATAATTTATACTATCCATCAAGTTTATCCTATCCATCAAGTTTATCCTACCCATCAAGCCAATTTGCTCAGATACTCAAGGAGGTATTATGGAGCTAAGCAGAAGAGACTTTCTGAAAACATCAGGAGCCGCTATGGGCGGTATTTTTATGCTCGGAGCACTCAATCCTGATATCGCTCACGCAGTAACACACAAATTTCTGCCGCTGAAAAAGAAAATAGGTGAAAAGACTACTATTTGCCCCTATGATGCTTCTGGATGTGGCTTCATTGTAGCTACAGAGAACGGCAGAGTGGTTAACATTGAAGGTGACCCTGACCACCCAATCAATCGCGGTGGGGGCTGCGCCAAAGGTGCCTCAATGCGACAGCTTTCGGCCAATAACCCCTGGCGTCTGAGCAAAGTGCTGTACCGCCCTCCCGGTGGTCTTAACTGGGAGGAAAAAGACTGGGACTGGGCACTGACCGAGATTGCCCGGCGGATTAAAGACACCAGAGATGCCAATTTTACCGAACTAGACAGCAAGGGCAATCTGGTAAACCGGACCGAGGCCATTGCCAATCTCGGCGGTTCCGCCTTAGATAACGAAGAATGTTACCTCCTGTCCAAACTCACCCGCGCGCTGGGCGTGGTGTACCTGGAACACCACGCCCGTATATGACATTCCCCCACTGTCGCCAGTTTGGCGGAAACGTTTGGCCGGGGAGCTATGACCAATCATTGGAATGACATCGCCAACGCCGACGTCATAATGGCGATCGGTTCTAACCCAGCAGAAAACCACCCGGCAGCATTTGGCCATATCACCGATGCCAAAGAAAGGGGTGCCCAGCTCATCAGCGTTGACCCCAGATTCACCAGAACCTCCGCGAAAGCGGATATCTACTCTCCGTTGCGGTCAGGAACTGACATCGCCTTTATCGACGGTATGATAAAATACGTGCTCGATGACATTGATCATAATCCCGGCAACTACAATATGAGCTACATCAAGGAATACACCAATGCCGCTTACCTCATCAATCCCGGCTACAAAGGACCGGCCGACCTGGACGGGTTATTCTCCGGCTATGCTGGAGGACTCAATGAAACCGATGGCAACAAGAGAAAGTACGATAAATCCAGCTGGCAGTTCCAGCTTGATGAAAAGGGTATCCCCAAGAGAGATATGACCTTACAGGACCCCAACTGCGTTTTCCAGATAATGAAGAGGCATTTCGCTCGCTACACACCGGAAAAGGTAAACGAGATAACCGGTGCTCCTGTAGATACCTTCTTGCAGATTTGCCAGACATATGCGACCAGTGGCCAGGTAGGTAAGGCAGGTACTATTCTCTACGCCATGGGAACCACCCAGCACACCTATGGTGCTCAGAATATTCGCTCGTACTGTATTTTACAGCTTCTGTTGGGCAACATCGGCATCGCTGGCGGCGGCATCAACGCCATGAGAGGCGAGTCCAACGTACAGGGTTCCACCGACCACTGCCTGCTCTTCCACATCCTCCCCGGCTACCTTAAAGTGCCGGATGACACTGACGACACCCTTGATAAGTATCTGGAGCGGGTTACCCCCAAAAGCAACGACCCCAAGAGCGCCAACTGGTGGCAGCACACCCCCAAATATATGGTCAGTCTGCTAAAAGCATGGTATGGCAATGCCGCTACCAGAGATAACCAGTTTGGCTTCCATTATCTGCCCAAGATAGAGACAGGCAAAAACTATTCTCACATTTCCCTGTTTGAAGCCATGTACTCCGGCGTCATCAAAGGAATGATGTGCTGGGGCCAGAACCCGGCTGTAGGCGGCCCAAATGCCAACCTGGAGCGGTTAGCGCTGGGGGAACTGGACTGGCTGGTGGTTACCGATATCTGGCACACCGAGACGGCCAATTTCTGGCAGCGTCCCGGCGTTAACAAAGCCGATATCAAAACCGAGGTCTTCCTTCTTCCCGCCCTCAATTCCTTTGAGAAAGAAGGCAGCGTCACCAATAGCGGCCGCTGGAGCCAGTGGCGCTACGCGGCGGCGGCTGGTCCGGGAGTGGCCATGGGCGACCTCTGGATGCTGGACTGGCTGGCACGAAAGCTCATGGAGATGTACGCCAATGAAGGTGGGCCCAATGCCGAAGCGATTACTCAACTCAACTGGAACTACGGGCACGAGCATCCCGATGTGCACGCGGTAGCCAAAGAGATAAACGGATACGACCTTACCACCGGCAAGCTGCTGCCCAGCTTCACCAAGCTCATGGATGATGGTACCACCTCTTCCGGCAACTGGCTCTACTGCGCCAGCTACACCGAAGATGGCAACATGGCTGCCCGCCGTGACCCGACTCCTGGCCCGTTCAATATCGGGCTCTATCCAAACTGGTCCTGGTGCTGGCCGGTTAACCGGCGAATTATATATAACCGGGCCTCAGTTGACCTTAACGGCGAGCCGTGGGACAAGAACCATCCGGTTATCTGGTGGCAGGGTGACAAATGGGTGGGCGATGTGCCTGACGGTGGCTGGCCGCCGATGGCCGTTGACCCCGAAAATACCAAATACCCCTTCATCATGAAACCAGAGGGGCATGCCCGTTTCTTCGGTCCGGGGATGGCAGAAGGACCTCTTCCTGAACACTATGAGCCGTGGGAATCTCCGATAAAGAACCCGATGTCACCACAGCAGAGCAATCCGGCGTTCAAAATCTGGCGACCAGACGAGCAGGGGACACCTGATAAGTATCCAATAGTATGCAGCACTTATCGGCTCTGTGAACACTGGCAGGGCGGGCAGATGACTCGGAATATGCCGTGGCTGATCGAAATGCAGCCCGAACCATTCGTCGAGATGAGCGAGGAACTGGCTGCCAAGATAGGTATTGTCAACGGTGAGAAGGTTATTGTGGAATCAACGCGGGGCCAGGTCTACCTGACAGCCGTGATAACCAAACGCTTCAAACCATTCCAGATGAATGGAACAACGGTGCATCAAGTAGGAATACCCTGGCACTGGGGTTTCACGGGGCTTTCCACGGGTGACAGTGCCAATAAGCTTACACCGCACGTTGGCGACGCTAATACCATGATCCCTGAATACAAGGCCTTCCTGGTTAACATTAGAAAGGTATAGTTGGAGGTACCGATGGCTGAAAAAGCAATCTTATATGACGCGACCAGATGCACTGCCTGCCGTGGCTGTCAGGCCGCCTGCAAGCAATGGAACGAGAACGATGAATTTATTCCCACCGTGGAAAACGGCGTGCAGTCAGTTAATCGAGGCAGTTACGAGAATCCTCCTGACCTTTCGCCGACAACCTGGCTCAAGATGGAGTTCCGCGAGGTTACCCCTGATGGAAAGGTGAGATGGTTATTTAACCGCCGCTCCTGCATGCACTGCACCGATGCCGGTTGCGTGAAAGTTTGCCCCAGTGGCGCTTTATACCACCATGAGCTCGGCTTTGTCGCTTATGATAAGGACATCTGTACCGGGTGCGGCTACTGTGAAGATGCCTGCCCCTTCGATGTGCCCCGCTATGAGCGCAACTTTGTATCCGGCATCGCCAAAATGGACAAGTGCACCTTCTGCACCACGCCTGGCCTGGACCGCATCGCTGGAGGCTGGGAACCGGCCTGTGTAAAAACCTGCCCACCGGATGCCCTGCAATATGGTGACCGCGACCAGCTCGTCGCGGAGGGTAAAAAAAGGGTTGAAGCACTAATCGCTAAAGGATGGACCAACGCTAACCTTTACGGGGAAAAAGAATTGGGCGGACTGCACGTTATGTACGTCCTGGATGACCATCCAGCGGTATATGGACTGCCGGTTGACCCGCAAATCTCGGCGGCCACTATCGCCTGGCAGGATGTAATACAGCCGATTGGCTGGGTAGTAGGCGGATTGACCATCCTGGGGCTGGGCTTTAATTACCTTGTTGCCAGAGCCAACATCAACAGGGAAAAGGAGAAAAAAGATGCAGCAAGAAGTTGAGAAGTACAGTAAACCAACACGAATATTGCACTGGGTACATTTGGTCAGCTTCTGCATCCTGTTTCTAACGGGACTCGTTCTCTTCGTACCCGGTCTTGGCGTTATCGCACAGGATAGTTGGACAAGGGTGATACACCGCGTTGCCGCCGTTATCTTCATTCTAGCGCCTATTATCTATGTTCCGATGAACTGGAAGGCAACCTTGAAAGGAGTCAAAGAAGCCTTTTCCTGGTCAGCGGTTGACATCGGCTGGCTGAAAGCAGCTCCTCGCTATTATTTCCTCGGTGACGAAACCGGCATGCCGCCGCAGGGTAGCATGAATACCGGGCAAAGGCTCTGGTGGCTTATCGTACTTGTTTCCGGTGTGATTTTCACCATCACCGGTCTCGTTATGTGGTTTGCCAAAACGACAGCTCCAGCCGCCGTTCTGCAATGGATGGTGTTTTTCCACGATGTCGCCTTTATTGTTGCTGGCACCATGCTCCTCCTCCATATCTATCTTGGTCTCCTTCACCCCCTGATGACGGAAGCCTGGAAAGCAATATATAAAGGGACTGTTTCCGTAGAATATGCCAAGAAGCACCACGCCAAATGGTATGAGGAGGTCACCAGAGGGAAAGAGGTGAAAAGCTAATTGCCGATAGAAACAGATGCCATTCTTCAATATTTGGAGGAAAAGGAAAGAAAAGAAGGAGCACTTCCAAGACCTTTAGAGTTCTACCGCAATTTACTACAAGTTCAATCTGAAGTTGAGAGAAAGTTGGTATCGCGACTCGAAGCAGGTTTGAGTCGCGATGCTATTAATAAACGGATTGAGAATGGGACTCCCCTCATCTCTTTTGATGAACTCGCCCTTGATTGGCCATTATTGACTGCCGCTTTTGATGAGATCAAGGGTATTTTTGCCAATTATGCAGAGCTATTCAATTCCAGTAAACGGAGGCTGGCAGAGTTAGGAGCAGACGTTCTCCTCACCAGATCCGCCCTCAAGCGATGGTTCACAAAGCAAAAGCTGCCCTCAACGATTTCAATCAGGGGTATGGATAAAAAACTCGTAAACTCAATTATTCATGCCGCCATAAAACCCTTCTTGATAAGTCATGCCAAAACCTTGAGAGATTCTATTGACCAGGAACGATGGCGTCGCAGTTATTGCCCAATATGCGGTGGGAGCCCGGATTTCGCTTTTCTGGATGCCGAACGCGGCTCGCGGTGGCTTTTATGTTCGCGTTGCGATACGGAGTGGATCTTCCAACGCCTGCAATGTCCCTACTGCAATACTCAGGACCAAAATGACCTGTGCTACTTCAGTGACGATGCAGGTCTATACCGGCTGTACATCTGCGAACGATGCAAGCGCTACATTAAAACAGTAGACCAAAGACAAGCTGAAAATCAGGTTATTTTACCACTGGAACGTTTTCTCACTCTAGATATGGATCGCCAAGCCATCGAAATGGGTTATAAACCTCATTACCGAGTTACCTAAGCATGTAGCATCAAGCATGTCGGCAGAACGCCACCCACCGCCTCTTCGCATCCTTGAAGAAATCATGATGGCGTCCATCCTTCGCCATAAGCTGGTTCACTTACGAACTCTTTGCCAATGCTATTGAGACTAGGCTGGCCCATAGCCGTGCCACGGATACTGTGATAAAATATGAATATAGAGAAGGACAGCTCCCAAAAAGACTGATAGCATTTCATCTATGCGGATAGAACGGCTGCTTTCTCATCCCAGTAGTCGGTCATTCCAATTTAGTGTCTGGGGATTAATGCGGGGAGGTTATGAGCGGTTCCCCTCTGAAAGTTGATACCAAGACCAGATTGCACATCGAGGTCAAGGGCATAGTACAGGGCGTCGGCTTCCGACCTTTTGTTTATCGGCTGGCAAAAAACTGCCATCTCAACGGCTGGGTGCGCAATACCTCGGGAAACGTAACCATCGAGGTGGAAGGGGCCGAAGAAGCCGTCAGCCAGTTCCTGACCCTGCTGAAAGAAAAGGCTCCCCCCACCGCCCATGTCCAGGATATCGTCACCCGGAAACTGCCGGGCAAAGGCGATATCGGCTTTGAAATAAGAGAGAGCCAGCCCGAGCCGGATAAATACCAGCCGGTCTCTCCTGACCTAGCCACCTGCCCGGAATGTCTGGCAGAGGTCTTCGACCCGGAAAACCGACGCCACCTGTACCCCTTTACCAATTGCACCAACTGCGGACCCCGCTTCACCATCATCAGGGACATCCCCTACGACCGCCCGCTGACCACCATGAGCCGTTTCACCATGTGCCCGGAGTGCCAGGCGGAGTATGATGACCCGCTTGACCGCCGCTTCCATGCCCAGCCCAACGCCTGCCCGAAGTGTGGCCCAAGCCTGCAACTGACCGACGCCGAGGGCATCCCGCTATCCAGCGCAGACCCGTTGCAGAAAGCGGCCGAACTGCTGCGTCAGGGTTACATCGTCGCGGTGAAGGGGCTGGGCGGCTTTCAACTGGCCTGCGACGCCACGAGCCATGAAGCCGTGGCCCGCCTGAGAGAACGAAAAAGGCGACCGGGCAAGCCGTTTGCCCTCATGATGGCATCCATTGCCGAAATAGAAAGACACTGTCATGTGTCACCCGAAGAGGCCGGGCTGCTGCTCTCGGCAAACGCGCCCATCCTCCTGCTGAAATGGCGGCAAGACACCTCAGATGTAACCCCGCTGGTCGCGGAGAACAACAAATACCTGGGGGTCATGTTGCCCTATACGCCCCTGCACCATATTCTCCTTCGCTATGCGGCACGACCGCTGGTGATGACCAGTGGCAACCTCAGCGAGGAGCCCATCTGCCAGAATAACGACGAGGCATTGCACCGGCTCCACGGCATCGCTGATTACTTCCTGCGGCACAATCGAGATATCCACGCCAGATATGATGACAGCGTATATCTGGTGGAGAGGAGCACTTCGCGCGCCATCAGGCGCGCCCGCGGCTATGCCCCCACTCCCATCCCCCTTCCCTTCAAGGCCAGACAGGTGCTGGCCTGCGGTGCCGAGGAGAAAAACACCTTCTGTCTGACCAGAGATGAATATGCCTTCCTGAGCCAGCACATCGGCGATATGGATAACGAAGAGACGATGGCACATTTTGAGCACACCATCGACCTCTACCAGAAGTTGTTCCGCATCCAGCCGGAAATCATCGCTTATGACCTGCATCCGGAGTATCTTTCCACCAAGTACGCCCTGAAATACGCTGCTGAGAAAGGGCTGAAGACCGTCGTGGTACAGCACCATCACGCCCATATAGTGAGTTGCCTGGCGGAAAACGATTACCGGGAACCGGTAATCGGCGTCGCCTTTGACGGCGTGGGCTATGGCAGTGACGGCAACCTCTGGGGCGGCGAATTTCTGGTCGGCGACTGGAGCGATTTCGAGCGCGCGGCCCATCTGGAATACGTACCGATGCCGGGCGGAGCCGCCGCCATCCGACGGCCATACCGCATGGCGCTCGGCTATATTTACTCGCTGCTCGGCCCGAAAACATCGCTGGACGGCCTCCCCCTTATGAGCAAAATTCCCGCCGATGAAGTGAACGTTGTTACTATCCAACTGGAGCGGAGGCTCAACTCACCGCTTACCTCCGGAGCGGGGCGGCTTTTTGACGCCGTATCGGCGCTAGCCGGCGTCCGGGGGCAGGTTGACTATGAGGCCCAGGCCGCCATCGAGCTGGAAATGCTCGCTCCAGATGATGTAACGCATTTTGAACCATACCCTTTCACCATTTCTGAAAATGAAAATCCGGCGGTGATTAAGCTGAGAGAACTTATCTCCGCCGTGGTGCATGATGTAAGAAACGGCATTGAGCCCAGTGAAGTCTCCGCCAGATTCCACAGGACAATGGCCGAGATGATTCTGGAGACCTGCCGCCTGATTTCCCGTCAGTCCAGCCTGAAAACGGTGGCCCTGAGCGGTGGCGTTTTTCAGAACCGACTGCTTCTCAACTTGGCGATTGGTATGCTGGAAAAGGAAGGATTTCAGGTGCTGAGCCACCGCCTAGTGCCATGCAACGACGGCGGCATTGCCCTGGGGCAGGCGGTTATCGCCAGCTATAAAGCGAATGACAGCAAGGAGTAAGTCACATGTGTCTGGCCATACCGGTGCGGATTATATCGATAAATGGAACCGAAGCCGAGGTTGAAATCGGCGGCATCACCCGCCAAACGAGTCTGATGCTCACCCCTGAGGCCAGGGTGGGCGACTATGTCCTTCTGCACGCTGGCTATGCCATCAATATAATTGACCGGAAAGAGGCGGAGGAGACCCTGGCCATCTTTGCTGAGATGAGCCAGATAATGGAGAAGGAATGAAGCTGGTCAGCGAGTTCCGCCAGTCCGGGCTGGCCGATGGTCTGGTACGCAGCATCAGACAACACGCCGGCAAACCGGCGCGTTTCATGGAGTTCTGCGGCGGGCATACCATGTCCATCATGAAATCCGGCCTGCGTCAGCTACTGCCGCCAGCGTTAACCCTCACCTCGGGGCCAGGCTGTCCGGTATGCGTCACGCACAATGCCGATTTGGACAAGGCCATCGCCCTGGCCTCGCTGCCCGATGTCATCGTGGCTTCCTTTGGCGACATGGTAAGGGTGCCCGGCAGCCGTTCCAGCCTCCAGGAGGCGAAAGCGGCCGGAGCGGATGTGCGCGTCGTTTACTCCGCTCTGGATGCGCTTTCGCTGGCCAGGGAAAACCCGGAGAAATCGGTGGTATTCCTCGGCATCGGCTTTGAGACCACCGCCCCCACCGTCGCCGCCTCCATATTACAGGCGAAAGGGGAAGGCCTGAAAAATTACTATGTCCTTTCCCTGCACAAGCTCTGCCCGCCGGTAATCAAAACGCTGCTGGACTCCGGCGAGGTCAATTTGCAGGGTTTAATCTGCCCCGGACACGTCAGCGCCGTCATCGGCTCCAGACCGTGGGAGTTCATCGCGCGCGACTATGGCATACCCTGCGTCGTCTCCGGCTTCGAGCCGCTGGATATATTGCAGTGCATTGACATGCTGACGCGGCAGGTGGCCGACGGCGAAGCGAGGGTTGAAATCGCCTACCGGCGTGGGGTCAGCCGGGAGGGAAACCGGACCGCCATCGATATTATGGACAGAGTATTTGAGCCAGCTCCAGCGCGCTGGCGCGGCTTCGGCGAGGTGGCGGCGAGCGGCCTGAAGCTGAGACCAAATTTCGCCCGTTTTGACGCTGAAGCGAACTTCGATTTCGACCCCGGGCCGACGGCAACCCCGAAGGGCTGTCTCTGCGGGGAGGTGCTGCGGGGGGTTAAATCGCCCGATGATTGCACGCTGTTCCGCCTTACCTGTACCCCGACCAATCCGGTGGGGCCGTGCATGGTCTCGGCGGAAGGCACCTGTGCCGCCTATTATCATTACGGTGAAGACGATGTCCGATAAGATTCTGCTGGCGCACGGCAGCGGCGGCAGGCTGGCCCATGATATCATACGCAACAGCCTGCTCCCTGCGCTGTCCAACCCGGTTCTCGCCCGGCTTGATGATGCCGCGGTGCTTGAGCCTGCCGGCAGGCTGGCCTTCACCACGGACAGCTACGTCGTCCAGCCTATCTTTTTCCCGGGAGGTGATATTGGCAAGCTTGCCGTCTGCGGCACGGTGAATGACCTGGCCATGGTGGGGGCCGTGCCGCATTATTTGAGCTTAGCATTTATAATCGAGGAAGGTCTGCCCCTGAGCGAGCTGGAAAAAATAGTTTACTCAGTTAAAGAAGCCGCCAAAGCCGCGGGCGTGGCCGTGGTGGCCGGCGATACCAAGGTGGTCAACCGCGGCACCGCCGATAAACTCTTCATCAATACCGCCGGCATCGGCACGATACCGGATGAGGTGGACATCTCGGGACACAACGCCCGGCCGGGGGATATGTTAATATTAAGCGGCACGGTTGGCGACCACGGCATCGTCGTGCTCAGCCAGCGTGAGGGGCTCAACTTCGCCACCGAATTGAAAAGCGACTGCGCACCGCTCAACGGGCTGGTAGCTGAGATGCTAGCGGCGAGCCAAAATATTCACTGCCTGCGCGACCCCACCCGCGGCGGGCTGGCAACCACGCTGAATGAAATCGCTGAGCAGTCGGATGTGAGCATCCGCATATATGAAGATAAAATACCGGTTCGGGAGGAAGTCTCCAGCGCCTGCGAGATGCTCGGGCTGGATCCGCTCTACGTGGCCAATGAAGGAAAATTGATAGCCACTGTCAGCCCTGATAACGCCAAAAAGGTTCTGGAGCAGATGAAGAAACATCAATATGGCCGCGACGCCGCCATTATCGGCGAAGTGAAGGAGGAAAATCCGGGACGGGTGGTCATGAAGACCGGGCTCGGGACCACGCGCATCATCGATATGCTGGTCGGCGAGCCGCTGCCCCGGATATGCTAGCCATGCACGAGATGTCGGTAACCATGAGCCTTATGGACCTGGTTCTGGACGAGGCGGCCAAAGCCGGCGCCAGCAAAATAGTCGGGGTGAACATTGTGCTCGGCGAGATGACCGGCATCATCGACCATTATGTTCAGGCGAACTTCGAGCTGCTCAGCCAGAACACGCCCGCCGAGGGAGCCGCACTGACCTTCAAGAACATACCGCGGCAGGCGCGCTGCCGCGGCTGCGCCCATGTATTCCGACCCACAGATTTGGCATGGAGCTGTCCCAGATGCCAGTCACTGGAAATAGAGATAACTGGCGGCAATGAACTATACGTCGAAAGCATTGAGGTAGAGTAATGGAAATCAAAGTATTGAAAGACATTCTGAACGCCAACAGCCAGATTGCAGAGCAAAACCGAAAGCTGCTGACCGGCAAGCGCATCATGGCCATCAATCTCATGTCCTCGCCGGGCTCCGGCAAAACGACCCTGATTATGCGAACTGTGGAAAAGCTTGAAGATAAAGCCCGCATCGCCGTTATCGAAGGGGATGTCAGCTCCAGCATTGATGCCGAAAAATTGAGCCAAGCTGGAGTTACCGCGATTCAGATAAATACCGGCGGTGGCTGCCACCTGGACGCGAGCATGGTGAACTCGGCGCTGGCCAATCTTCCCCTCGATGACATCGATATCCTCTTTATCGAAAATGTGGGCAACCTCATCTGCCCCGGCGGCTTTGACCTCGGGGAGTACGTCAGGGTGGTCATTCTCAGCACACCCGAGGGCGATGACAAGCCACACAAGTACCCCCTGCTCTTCTCCCAGGCGCATGCGCTGGTGGTGAATAAAACCGACCTGTTGCCACACGTTGCTTTTGACATGGAAGCTTTCGCCCGCGTGTTCCAAGGCCTCAATCAGCAGGCAGCCCTGTTCCAGGTTTCCGGAGTCACCGGCGAAGGCATTGAGGAATGGGCGAAGTGGGTGACGGCCAATCTGCAAAAGCTGCGCGCCCAGAATTCATAGATATAGGCGTATGGAGAGAGCGATGAAAGAGCGGAAAATCGTTAATGTAGGCATCACCGGAGCCTCCGGCCACATCGGCACCACACTGACCGAAGGCCTGCCCCACCGCTACAAGCTGATCCTTTTCTATAACCGGCGTGAGATAAGGTCAGACCTTGCTGCCAAACATAAAACGGCGCAAGCGGATTTCGCCAGGGCGGAGCAGGTTCAGGGCGTATTTGAGGGGCTGGATGCAGTGATACACCTCGCCGCCGACCCTCTCACCGAGGCTAGCTGGGAGAGCGTCCTGCACAATAACATCATCGCCACCTACAACGTATTCGAGGAAGCGGTGCGGGCCGGCGTGCTTAAAATCGTCTTCGCCAGCACCAATCACACCCAGCACGATTATGTTGGCAAAACTCCTCTGACGCTGGACCGCTTCTTTGTCCCGACAACGGGGTTCGTGAAGCTGAGCGACCCGCCAGCGCCCGATTCGTATTACGGCATCTCCAAGCTCTTCGGGGAAAACATGGGCTGGTACTACTCGCGGAGATGCGGCATTCAATTCATCTCCCTGCGCATCGGGTCGACTTTCCCTCAGGATGACCCCTCAATCTGGAAAGGCACGGACAGAGAGGACCATGCCCGGGCCATTTTCCTGAGCAAACGAGACTGCGTGGCCGCCTTTGCCCGTGGCCTCGAGGTCAAGACCGATTTTCTGCTAGCCTACGCCATCAGCAACAATGACCGCCGTTTCTTCGACCTGACCGAGACCAAGGAGAAGCTGAGCTTCTATCCCCAGGATAACGCCGAAGATTACTTATGAGACAGGCGAAAGCCGGGATAAAAAGGAGTCGCCCCGCTTTATGGCAGGGCGACTTCACTTTCCTCAGCTACTCTCCGTATCTTTCGGCACGCGGAGGTTATCTCAGTCCTCCCACTCCCCTCCTCTGCCAATACGGGAGATACAAAAGCCCAGGCCACCGAGGAATATCACCCAGATAACAATAGTAGAAATAATGGCACCAGTTGTCATTTTCTACTCACCCCCTCCAGCCGTCTTGGTTTTAATCAGTGACAGCAGAATGCTAAATATCAGGGTAACGCCAAGCAGAAGCCACACGATATCCGAACCGCCCAGCGCGCCGACCTCATAGCCGCCATACTGTTCGGCAAGGTCGGTCTTGAAACCGCCCCAGATAACCACGAAGATCAGACCCAGGGGCACTATTATGCGGATAAACCAGTCCCACCAGGCCCCCATTCGGATATCTGAAGTCTCGTTGTTGTGCTCTCTCAGCTTTGCGGGACCGAATCCCCAGCCGATAACCAGACAGGCTATGGCGCCGGTAATCAGCAGGCCATAGAAGGCCGCCATGCGGTCAACCATATCCAGCCAGTACAGGCCGCCCTGGGTGGTGTAGAGAATACCCACCAGGAAGGAAACGATGGTGACAATCAAAGTAGCTTTTACCCGGCTCCAGCCGAACTTGTCCATTAGGGGCACAGCCACGCCTCCATAAGCGAGGAAGTAGGCCGATGTCGTGCCCAAGAAGAACAAACAGAGGAAGAAGAGGATGCCCACCAGGGCATTGCCTCCCGGCATCATGGACACCGCCACCGGATAGGTGACAAACGCCAGACCGAGCCCGGAAGCGCTGACCTCACCAATGGGGATGTTCATCGCCTGCATGATAAAGCCGACGGTGCTGAAGACGGCGAAACCGGCAAAGAAAGCGGTGGCCGAATCGGAGAATGAGGTAATGATAGCACTGTTGTTGACATCAGCTTTCCTGGCGATAAAGCTGCCGTAGGCGACCATGCCGGCCATACCCAGGGATAAAGTAAATGCAATCTGGCTAAAGGCGGCAAACCAGACCTCTACATCGCCAAGTACGGCAAAGTCAGGCGCCAGATAGAAGTTTAGTCCGTCCAGCGCGCCGGGCAGGGTGACGCCCCGGACAAACAGGACAATCAGTAATAGCCAAGGCAGGATTACCAGGCCGATGGAGACTCTCCCAATCACCCGGGCACCCCGGAACATGATAAGGAAAATGACCAGCCAGACAAATGCCAGCAGGCCGAGGATAAGCCATACCGGAGGCCCTAGAACGGTGGGGCCATCAGACAGCTGTAAAACGGTGCCGAAGAAGAAATCGCCGGCAGCCTCAGCGCCAGCCTGCCCCATACCCCAGGCCACGGTAGCTGAACTGATGGCATATCGCAGCGACCAGGCAATGACCACCGTATAGTAGGTCACAATCAGGAAGGCAACCCAGACCGGCCACCAGCCCAGCCACTCCCATTTTTTCCCGATGCCTTCGAAGGCTCCCGGTGCACCTTTCTGAAAGTAACGGCCCATGCCGAACTCCATTATCATCCAGGGAATACCCAGAACGAGAAGGCCGATGACATACGGAATTAAAAAGGTGCCGCCGCCATACTCGTAGGTGATATAAGGGAAGCGCCAGACATTGCCCAGGCCGATTGCCGAGCCTATGGCGGCAAAGATGAACGGTGCTCGGCTGGTCCATCTCTCTCTCGTTACTTCAGCCAATTAAATGTCCTCCTTTTCTGAAAATAGTCACGCGAAATAAGGCCCTGCATACTATGGCCGATGATCACCTCCTTCCTCACGAGCGACCGCGAGTCTTTATTACCGAAGGTGTCAAATCTGGGTATACATAAAATGCTTTGATAGCTCAGAATTGTACACGGAAAGGGGGGCATTGTCAATAGATACGCCAGAAATATATTGACAATGAGGCTAAATCATGGTTGAATATTATATAGAGGCTCGTGGCTCCCGAATCTTGATTTAGAGGAGGTGATGCTATGAGGCTTCACGAACTCTTCGGGGTATGGCAGGTGGACAGGTGACGCCCTGCCTGATTGCAGGGCGGGCGGATCTCGAATCCGGCTCGAGTTAGTGATGTAGAGGTCAGTCTCAGGAATGAGAGACCACATCCGGCGGTGATAACCGGAAGTGAGTCGGGCTCGAAACAACGGAAGCAACCATAGAGGGCATCGAAAGGTGCCCTCTAATTTTTACTCCCTGAATAATCCGGCGTTCCGCCAACAATTCAGCACGCTTGACATCGCATAAGAACAAACCTAGAATTATCCTGGCTCGCGGAATCTTTTTCCCTGCCGCAGGACGCATTATGAAGAGGAACGTGAAAATAGTGCCGGCCATCCTTACCGATGACCCTGCTGCCCTTGAGAAAATGGTACGTCAGGCCAAAAGCTTTACCGACTACGTCCAGATAGACATTATGGATGGCCGTTTTGTGCCCTCGCGAAGTATCATCCGGGAGCAGGTCGCTGGCCTGTCCATTAAGCTGAGATGGGAAGCCCACCTGATGGTCACGCACCCTGAAGAACACCTTGAGGTTTTCCAGCAGGCCGGCGCCAGCAAGATTATCTTTCACCACGAAGCCACGGCTTCCCCGACCGAGGTTATTTCCCGGATTAAAAACCTGGGGCTTGAAGCTGGCCTAGCCATCAATCCCGAAACCCCCGTATCCGCCATCGTACCCTGTATCAATGATGTTGATAGCATTCTCCTGCTCACCGTGAACCCCGGTTTCTACGGCAGCCAGTTTATCCCGGAAGTAATGGACAAGGTGACGGAGCTGCGGAATATCCAGCCCGGAATTGAAATCGGCGTTGACGGAGGCATCAAGGAGAGCAACATCAAGGAAATCGCCAGCGTCGGGGTCGATTACATCTGCGTGGGGAGCGCCATCTTCCTACAGGCAGACCCGGCGGAAAGTTACCGCCGTTTGCAGTCGCTGGTTCAGTAGAATTAACCGGATACCATTTTGACCAAGGCCATCGTATCCTTGGAATCAAGACGAACCCTGACCGCACGCCTTTTCAGCGATAGCAGCGTCTGCATGTCACCAAGCGCCTGCGCGTCCGCCAGAACATCAAACGTATAAGGGGCACCGGGGATCGCTATTCTTTGCTGATGAGCCATGGTTATCTGCAGGAAAAGCCCCGTATTGGGACCTCCTTTGTGCAGCTGCCCGGTGGAATGCAGCAAACGCGGACCATAACCGGCGGTGGTGGCGATATGGTGCTTCTCCATCACCCTGCGGCGCAATCCAGCACACGCCTTCTCCAATTCCGGCATCTGTTTGGTGTAAGCCATAATCGCCAGGTAATCGCCCGGCCCGGCTTCTGCCAGCAACTCATCAAGCGAGTCAGAAACTTTGAGAGATGGCAGCTTGCCGGAGCTTTGGAACTCCTGCAGGACTCGGCTGGTGGCGTCCTTGGCCGCCTGCACGTTGAGCTGGTCAAAGGGGTTTATGCCCAGTATCGCGCCCGCCACCGCCGTGGCGAACTCCCAGCGAAAGAACTCGGCACCAATATCCTGCTTATCCCGCAGTTCCAGGATAACCATGTCCCGTCCGGAAGATTTGATACGTTCTACAGCCCGGTCAGTATCATCGTTAGCATCATCCTGGAGGCGCAGGTAGATGAAAAGGCGGTCATCTCCGTAATTTTCCGGGGCAGTGAATGGCTCGCCCACCACTGGAATGATCCCGGTGCCATCTTTTCCCGTGCTCTCAGCAATAAGCTGTTCCAGCCACATCCCGAAGCTACCGATTGCAGGCGAGGTAACCAGCGTCAATTTGTCTCTGCCCTGCCGGGCACAGGTGCCAATTAATACGCCAAGCCGGGCGCCGGGGTTTTCCTGAGGCGCCACATCGGCGGCGCACTGACGCCGCGTTTTGTCAGCACGTTCCAGAATAGACATTATGTCAATCCCTGTCAGCGCCGCCGGCACCAGCCCGAAATAGGACAGCACCGAATAGCGCCCGCCCACGTCCTCTGGGTTCAGGAAGGCGCGGCGGAATCCCGCCTCCTCCGCCAGCCCGGCCAGCGACGACCCGGCATCGGTGATGGCGACAAAATTCTGCCCTGCCCTCTCTTTTCCCAGAGACTTTTCCACCAGGCCACGGAAATAACGGTAAAATGTGCTCGTCTCGATGGTCCCGCCCGACTTTGATGAGACCAGAAATATGGTGCGCGCCGGGTCAATGGCTTCCGTGACCGCCACTACCCAGCCCGGCACGGTGGAGTCCAGCACCCGAAAATCCGGATAGCCCCGGGCACTGCCCAGAGTATCGTGCAGCACTTCGGCGCCCAGGCTGGCGCCACCCATACCCAGAAGCACGACATGTCTGTATCCGGCATCGCGCACTTCCTGGGCAAACGAGGTTAATTCCGGCAACTTCGCTTTCATCGTTTCGGGAAGGGCCAGCCAACCAAGCCGGTTGGCTATCTCCTTCGGCTCCGGTTTCCACACCGTGTGGTCCTTCCGCCAGATACGTGCCACCATGTCTTTCTGTCGTAAGTCAGCAAGCATTTCGGCAACACCCGGGAAATCTGTCATGGCAACCTCTCTTAGCTACCTTTCTTCTTGATCATATTCCGCGATTCGATATCCAGCACCTTCTGCAGGCGCCGCTGATGGCGCTCTTCGCCAGAAAATCTGGCTTTCAGAAAAGCCTCGACCACCTCCGCGGCCAGCGCTCCCCCCACCACCCGCGCCCCGAGGCAGAGAACATTCATATCATCGTGCTCCACGCCCTGGTGTGCCGAATAGGTGTCGTGGCAGGGGCAGGCCCGCACCCCCGGCACTTTGTTGGCCGCGATGCAGGCACCAATGCCACTGCCGCAGATGATGATGCCGCGCGGCGCTTTTCCCGAAGCCACTGCCTCAGCGACGGCCAGTGCGTAGTCAGGATAGTCATCAGTCGGAATGAGCGTCTCGGCACCCAGGTCAAGAACCTCATATCCGTTTTCCCGCAGCCAAGGGATTAGCTCGGCTTTCAGAGGAAACCCGCCATGGTCGGCCCCTATGGCAACTCGCCGCGTCATTTCTCGCCTCCTCGCAGGAGATTTTCCGCTTCATCAGCCACACGCTGGGCAGTCAGGCCCAGTTTTTCGTAAATTACCTTGCCCGGAGCAGAATGCCCGAAGTGAGAGAGCCCGATAATCACCCCGCTATCGCCAGTATATCTCTCCCATCCCAGCGGGCTGCCGGCCTCGATGGCTATCCGGGCTTTTATGTTCTCCGGCAACACTTTATCACGATATTCCGCCGGCTGGGCCTCAAATAGCTCCCAGGACGGCAGAGACACAATACGCGCCTTGATACCCTTTTCCTGCAATAGCCCACCGGCCTCCAGCGCGATATGCACCTCCGAGCCGGTGCCCATAATGATGACCTCGGGTGCCGCAGCCGCCTCCCATAATACGTAGCCGCCCCGCTGCAGGCCGCTGGCCGGCGCCAAGTTACTGCGGTCAAGCACCGGCAGGTTCTGGCGGCTGAGCACCAGCGCCGTCGGGCCGCCACGCCGCTGCAGGGCAATTTTCCACGCCTCCACGGTCTCGGTGGCATCGGCGGGGCGGATGGTCACCAGATGGGGGACGGACCTCAGCCCGAGCAACTGTTCTACGGGCTGGTGGGTCGGCCCATCCTCTCCCAACCCCACCGAGTCGTGAGAGAAGATATATATCACCCGCAGCCCCATCATCGCCGCCAGGCGCACCGGGGGACGCATATAATCGTAAAAAATGAGAAACGTTCCGGTGTAAGGTATTATGCCGCCGTGTCGCGCCAAACCGCTGGCGATAGCGCCCATAACATGCTCCCGGACGCCGAAGTGCAGGTTGCGGCCACGGTAATTATCGGCACTGTAATCGCCACCGTCCTTCAACTCCGTCTTGGTCGACGGGGCCAAGTCCGCTGAGCCGCCCATCAGGGAACGGATTCTGGGCGCCAGGGCATTCATCACTATCCCTGAGGCCGACCTGGTGGCAATCGGCCTGGTTTCTTCCCCGAATAAATCATCGAGTCCGCTATCCCAGCCTGCCGGCAGGTCGCCCCGCAGGTCTTCTTCCAATTTGCGTGCCTCATCAGGATACGCCCGGCGGTATGTCTCCATCTTTTGCTGCCACTCGTCCTGCTGCTTGCGGCCTCTTTCCTGCGCTTTGCGCAGATGTGCCAGAACTTCCGGTGGCACAGTAAAAAGCCCTTCGTAATTCCAGCCCAGCTGCTTCTTGGTCAGCGATACCTCTTCCTCCCCAAGCGGCTCACCATGAGCGGCGGCAGTGCCCGCTTTGTTCGGGCTGCCGTAGCCTATGATTGTCCGGCAGACAATCAGGCTGGGGCGCCCTTTATCTGCCAGCGCCTCACTTATTGCGCCCTCCACACTGCCAATATCAAAGCCGTTTATCGGCTCGATAACCTGCCATCCATAGGATTGAAACCGTCCCGCCACGTCCTCGGTGAAGGTGATACCGGTCTTGCCTTCAATGGAAATGCCGTTGTCGTCATAGAGATAGATGAGCTTGCCCAGACGCAGGTATCCCGCCAGGGAAGCCGCTTCGGAAGAAATCCCTTCCTCAAGGTCGCCGTCAGAGACTATGGCGTAGGTATAATGGTCGATGACCTCGTGGCCGGGCCGGTTGTAGTTCGCCGCCAGATGGCGCTCGGCCATGGCCATGCCCACGCCATTGGCGAATCCCTGCCCAAGCGGTCCGGTGGTCACCTCAAGTCCGGGGACAACCCCGTACTCGGGATGACCGGGTGTCTTGCTCCCCCACTGGCGGAACTGCTTGAGGTCATCCAGCGACAGGTCATAGCCGGTCAGGTGCAGCAGCGCATAGAGCAGCGCCGAGGCGTGGCCACAGGAGAGAATGAAGCGGTCACGGTCCGGCCAATTGGAGTCGGCGGGGTTATGCTTGAGAAACCGGTCCCACAGAACATAGGCCATCGGCGCCAGGCCCAGCGGCGCTCCGGGATGACCGGAATTGGCCTTCTGTACCGCATCAACCGCCAGAAATCTTATCGTGTTGATGCAGAGCTCATCAATCTTGAAGTCGCTCATACTCTGCTCTTCTGGCTTCCCAGTATCCAGACGCAGGTAGTTTTCTGCCATTCTACACTGATAAGCACTCATTTTCAATTGCAGAAAAGGGAAACGCCAACGATGAGATGATGGTGCGCTGAATTTTATCAGCCGCTATGATACCCCAAAGCAAGACAGGGTGGATTTAGTGTTCTTCCTCGCCCCACTTCTGCATGATTTCTTTCAGGCGTTGCGCCAGCGCAGGATTATCACGCAGTCGGGCGATAAAGACGGGGCAGCCTTCCAGCAGAGAGTTCTGAGCGGCCGTGGCCATGCTGGATAATAGATTCTGCATTCCCAGGTCAGCCGGCTGGGAAACGTTTATCCCCGGCGCTGACTCCAGCTGTCGGCGTATGTCCTCCGCGGTGAAACGCATCGGCGTCACGCAGGATTTATACCAAGGGCATTCCTTACACTGGACTATTCCGTAAGCTTCATTTAGTACATCATCCATCTTCAGTCTCCGCTCTTCATTATAGCAACTACGGCATGATTTTGGCCAGCTTCGACTCAACCTCCCCCACGCCAGAAAAGGCACCGATTTTGATATCGCGTATGACGCCGTCGGTATCAATGAAGAACGTGGCCGGTATGCCACGTATGTTATAGGCCAGAGGCACCTCATTGCCGGGGGACAGCAATATCGGGAAAGTAAAACCGCCGTTTCTCACAAATTCCTGCACCGTATTCTGGTCTTCCTGAAGGTTCACCGCCAGCAGCACCAGACCCTCGCCGGTCCATTTCTCATATATCTGCTGCAAAAACGGCATCTCCAAGCGGCAGGGGCCACACCAACTGGCCCAGAAATTGAGCAGCACCGGTTTGCCGCGCAGGTCACTGAGTGACACCTCCTGCCCATCCAGCCCTTTCAGGGTGAATTCAGGAGCCGTCTTACCTATCTCCGGCCCCTGTCCCGAGGCCGAACCGGAACCCGTGCAGCCGGGCAACAAAACGCCTGAGAGCGCCACAATTGAAACCAGCACTATTGTGATTACCTTCAAAGCTTTATCCATCATAACCTCCGCTAATAATCTTACGCCGCGAGCGTGGAGAACCAGTGTATCTGACCGGTCAGAACCAGAATCCCGATGATTATCAGAAGCAAGCCGCTTATAACGTGAATTATCCTGGTATAACGCTGTATTCGCCGTAATAACGGCAGGAGAGAATCAAATGCCAGCCCGATAACCAGGAACGGAAGGCCGAGCCCCAGTGAATATATTGCCAGGAGGTATGCTCCGTACCAAGCGGTGGCCGTATTCAGGGCTATCGACAGAATGCCGCCCAGTATCGGGCCAACGCAGGCCGTCCAGGCAAGGGAAAAGGACGCCCCAATGATAAAGGAGCGGAGATAGCCCGTTTTACTCCCCATCGATGGGCTCAGGCGTTTTTCGTAATTGAGCCAAGGTATTTTAAGAGCCGCCAGCAAAAAGAGGCCGAAAGCAATAAGCAGGGAGCCGGAGATTATATTGAGCAGGGCGATGCTGGGGTTGATGGCAAATCCGGTCAGCCCGGCAACCGCCCCCATGGTGGTGAAAATCAGCGAGAAGCCCAGAACGAAGCTGAACGAGTGGAGAAACGTCGGCAGGCGCAGGCCAGCACTCCGCGCCTGAAACAGCTCCGGCCCGACCAGACTGGCCAGATAGACCGGAACCAGCGGCAACACGCAGGGCGACAGGAAGGATAACAGCCCGGCAGTAAAGGCCACGACGACTGACATGTTATCCATAATAAGATTGTACAATGGTAGCAACGCTGTGTCTAACGGTATCTGCCGTGTCCCAGCGTCATGGACAAGCGCCAGTTTCAGCCCTATAATTCTAATAAGAGATTTGTTTCACAGTATTTAAGGAGAAAGAGCCATCAGACCGCTCAGTTTTACGCAGATAAATCTATATCAAACGTGCCCCCTCTGCTACCGCCTGCAATACATCGATGGCCTCAAGCCGAAGGATAAATGGTATTTCAGCTTCGGCTCAACCATACACCTCTGTGCCGAGTATTTTTTCCAGGTCAGAGTGCCGCCACCCCCCACTCTTGAAGAATTGCTGCAATTTTACGAACAGAACTGGCGCCCTGAAGGCTACGAGTCCGCCGAAGAGGAGGCGAATTATAAAGCCTACGGCAGAGAGATATTGACCGCGTTCTGGGAAATCCACAGTCGCGATTTCCAGATGCCGCTGGCCGTGGAGAAACTGTTCTACATCGACATCGGCGGGGTGAAGCTGAGGGGATACATCGACCGCGTGGACAAATTGGCAAGCGGAGGTTTATCCATCGTTGACTACAAAACGAGCAAGGAGCTGTTCACCACGGATTACCTGAAAAATGACCTCCAGCTGACCCTTTACCAGCTTGCCGCCGAACAGCTCTGGCAGCTGCCGGTGGAGAGGCTGACCCTGTACCATATGAGGTCGAACACGCCCGTGAGCTGTTCCGGCCGTGGACAGATACAGCTCAACGATGCCAGGCAGTTGGTGCTGGATGTCGCTGACAGTATCGACCGCCAAGTTTTTCCGGCCACGGAAAATGATTACTGCCCCTGCGATTTCCCTGAGTACTGTCCATACTACCGCCATCTATACCGCGCAGAAACGGCCGAAACCGCTGCCGGAGAGGCGCTGCCCGCAGCCATCGAGGGAAAAGAGGTGGAGCGGTACGCCTCGCTCCAGGCGCAGATTAAAGCGCTCCAAGAAGAGCTGAGAACACTGCGGCAGGAGATAATCGATTACTGCGAAGCCGAAGAGGTGCAACGTGTCTTTGGACCGGAGAATGAAATCACCTACCAGCTCGTGGATATCACCGGTTACAATGAAGACGAGGTCAGGGCCTTCCTCGAGCCTGAAGGCTTATGGGAAAGGGTAATCGGCCTTGACCAGTCGAGGCTGAAGCAGCTGCTCGATGACGAGGCCGTAACCAGAGATGTCAGAGACCGGATTAAGTCTCTCCGGCAGGTAATCTCCACCCAGCAGCGCTTGCTGGTGAAGAAGCGTCGGGACGAAGACAAAGAGACCTAGGCATCAAGAAGCCCATAGCCGCCGTTCTTTTTAGGTGAACTGTTTTTCCACCGCGGCGGCCGCCTTATCAACGGCGTTAACGACCATGCCGAGCTCGTCATTGGTCATGGTCAGCGAGACCATCATCCAGAGGATATCGCCGTACCACGTCGAGCAGGCGAACAGAACCCCGTTTTCCCGTCCCACCTTGCCAACGACTCCAGCTACAGCCGCACGGTCGGGGAACAGCCCCTTGGTGGCCTTGTTCTTGACCAACTCCACGGCAATCAAACCGGCGTTGGCGCGGACATCGCCCACGACGGCCGATTTGTCCTTTATGG
>SMTZ1_10000077_pt1 | contig 72597 bp, 70 predicted proteins | sample DeeMarSWOR136_30_FD_25667 | JGI IMG/M metagenome (IMG submission 25667) | reverse complement strand
ATAGATACAGCATTGAAACTTGGGATAAATGCAAGTCCAATAAACAAAGCAATAACGCCTAATATCAATAATTTCTTCATTTAAATTCACTCCCAATCTATATTACCGATTGCAAATCCACTTACAGAATAAAACCAATCGTTACTTAGCCCAATAAAACCGAAGAATCGTTCAGCGATAATATGTGTTGGATTCGCATTAAATTTACTATCACCTAAAGGAAATAAAGGTTTTTTATATCCAGTAATTTCCAGATAACAATATGGATCTCCCATAGTCCATAACTCAACTTTCTTTAATAAAATCCCCTCCCATGTACAATAATCCAACCCAACCTCACCAGATATATATGTAATAATCTCCTCATTATTATTTATCTTTTAATATCTTATCATCAGAAATTGAAATATCTTTAGATGAAACACTGGATAAAACACCAACACCAATAAACAAAATGATTATCCCTATTACCAATCCTTTCTTAAATATGGTGTTTTTCATATTTTTTTTCCTCCCTAATTCTCATATTCTAATCAGATACATGATATATAAATCTATAACACTACACTTAAGGTTTATAACATAGCAGAAACTATCTTTTTCAGCATCAGACTTATCATAAAGGATGCTTTGAGTTATTTATTCATAATTATCTACTAAGCTAAATCTTACCATCTTAGAAACAGGAAAAATAGGAATAAAAAACCTTCATACTCAAAATGATGGTCACCAGGAGGAGGCATATCAAACACTGCTTTCACAGGACCAAATCCCAATACTAATCCTTTATAGAGCAATATTTGGTCTTGTGGTTCAAGTTCTACATAAAAATCTGAAAAATTTATATTACCACCAAATATCATAATTGTTGCATTAATAGTAAATTTTAAACTGATATTACCTCGAAATGTCTCATCACCATCGTTAAAGATAAAAATTTTTAGGCAAGGTCTAATCCAAATTTCATATCCCAATCCAAAATCTGAATTTGACATTTTGATTACTTGATTTTTATCAGATTCTTTGCAAATATTGGCATTGATACTAGGAGCAACTTCTAAGACTATAAACAAAGCAATAATACCAATTACTAATAATTTCTTAATTCTAATCACCAGCCTACATTCTTACAATATACAAATATAATATTATCAGTTAAAATTCCATGAATGATAAATCTAATAGGAGGGGTGTTCGTAGGATCTATATGTACTCTTTCACCTGAATTTAAATGATAAAATCCAAATGGGAACAGTGATATAATACGTAGATTAACAGCATTAAAAGATTTTTGATATTCATCCTCAGACAGATTCTCCATTCTACCAAATAAATATGCTGTTATTGAATATTCAGCTGATTCTGTATTTGTAGATACTTTTTCATCTTTAATAGATACAGCATTATAACTTGGGATAAATGCAAGTCCAAAAAACAATACAATTATCCCTATTAGCAATCCTTTCTTAAATAAGGTGTTTTTCATATCTTTTTCCTCCCTAATCTACATTATTCATATCTGATACATGGTATGGTATATAAAACTATAACACCAATTAGGTTGTGAGTCTTTGAAGAAGTAGATTTAGCAGTGGGCATCGTTCTAAAAACCTCAATAAAGGAGAAGTAGATATTGATTTGTCTCTTGGCATAGAAACTGTTAATATTCCCCAGTCACTAACGGCTCCCATGGTATCCTTTGCTTTTATCCTAATCTCAAAATTTCCTTGTTTTAACCATCTATGACTCGTATTAATCTCTTCACCTGATTCAAAAGGTCCAAGCCAATCACTAATTGTATTATCTCCCCAGTCAATATAATAGTAAACATCATCATTATTAGGATCAATTGCTGAAATAAAAAATGTATATTTAACCAATAATTTTCCACGTGTTGGACCGTTAATTGATGGAATACTTGGCGATTGATATACACTAATATTTTTAAAAACATATGCAGAACCAGATCCTGGCTCATTGCCATCTGCTCCTGCTGCACCAATTATTGTATAGTCACTATTTATAGCAACAGACCAACCAAAACAATCATCTTTTTTTCCATCTGGTGCAAGTAATTTAACATGTCTGGACCAAGTTGTCCCATTACGTTTAAAAACATAAACAGAACCAGCATCATAACCACTGTCTCTATCTCCAAATGCACCAATTATTGTATAGTTTCCATCTATTGAAACAGAACGACCAAAATATTGAATGTCATCTTTATTAGAGGGAAATAATTTAACCTGCTGGGTCCAAATATTAACATCACGTTTAAAGATATATGCTGAACCTGATCTATATCCATTATCATCATTTCCCCGTGCACCTATTATAGCATAATCACCATCAATCGAAATAGATTCCAGACCAAAAGCTTCATATGGCTCTCCATCAGTGGGTACTAGTTTTGATTGTTCGGTCCACACTGTCCCGTTACGTTTAAAGATATAAGCAGAACCAGAACAATATCCATTGTCATTATCACCAGGAGCTCCGATTATAGCATAATCTCCATTAATAGAAACAGAATTGCCAAAAGCTTGAAATTGCCCTCCATCAGAAGGTAACAGTTTTGATTGTTCAGTCCATACTGTCCCATCACGTTTGAATATATAGGCTGATCCAGAATATTCTCCATTATCTTTATTACCAAGAGCTCCAATTATAGCATAATCACCATCAATCGAAACAGAACAGCCAAAAGTGTTATTATTCTTTCCATCAGAAGGTAACAGTTTTGATTGTTCAGTCCATACTGTCCCATTATATTTGAATATATAGGCTGAACCTGAAGAACAACCATTGTCATCATCATGAGAAGCTCCAATTATCGCATAATCACCATCAATCGAAACAGAACCACTCTCCATTATCATCATCCTCGACTACTCCAATAAGAGCATAATCACCACTAATCGAAACAGACCATCCAAAGAGGTCACCAGTAGCTCCATCAGAAGCAAATAATTCTTGTATATCATCTCTGTCCAGCATTAAGTAATTTTTCATCCTTACCTTTTGAAATGATTCCTCAAATTCATCAAAACCTAAAATATTTGAATTATTGATTTTTCCAATATTACCTCTTATATTATTACCGAGACTCAATGGAGTTAAAGCTGAGAGAACTAATAAGAAAATAATTCCTATTAATAGGGCATTCTTATTCAAAATACTTTTCCTCCCTTTAACAATTTATTAATCAGATACATGGTATATAAAACTATAACACTACAAAAAGGTGAGTCTTTGAATGAATTGGATTAGGAGTGGAAATCTTTCTATGAATAGAAAATCTAGAAAGAAAGAGAGAGAAGGATTATCTTTATAATCCAAATCGCTGTAATAGTTTTCCTATTAGACGTAACAGATTCGGATGATTCTCTAAGAACTGTAGGAATGATGTGTTGATAGACTTATCTCTTGATTGCTTAAAATATGTTTTAAAACAGAAGTCTGGCTCAGGCAATTCCGGGTAATAAGCTTCCTCTAACGTAATCCATGATACTCCAGAATCATTAGAATACCATGCTTCTCCTCTACTATACTTATCATTTAAATCAAAATACCAACAATAACAACCATTGGCATCTCCTTTACTTCCACTACAAACAATATAGTATGTTTCTTCAGGAATAACGGTAATGTCCTCAAAATTAAAAAACACCCAAGTTCCAGATTTCTTTATTCCTACATTATCAGCATTGATTGTTTTAGCTGTCAAATCACTTCCATTTAAAGAATCTCTTATAGAAACAGTGATTTCAACACCAGCTGGAGGGTTAAGATGTTTAAAAAACCATAGCTGAACAGCTGTTAGGTTTTCCATTGCTGGTTTAAAACTCTGAGCAATTACAAAAGGCGGATGAAGCCCTTCTCCCCATCCATCGCTTGTTGTTTGTTCTTGGTCTACTGAACCATTTGATAATGGTGTAGAATTCTCATTTCCTATTGTTTTAATTGTCACTCCTATTGCAGATAAAGCAGTTGCAATCAACAGCGTCATTATTATAATAGCAATTATTTTTGCTTTCATATTTTTCCTCCCGTTTAAATATTCTACATTATATTATCTTGTTAACATGCTACACGTATACACGATTACTATAAATAATTTTCGCATATAAATTTTTAATATTACAATAATACCAAAAATTGTACATTAATATACATTTATTAACAATATTTAAATATACTTTTTTCAATAGGAATTTGTGATAAAATGATGCATACCAAAAAGAAAATAATGGTTTTTTGCACGATATTTATACTTCTGGTTATAATTTTAACACCTTGTATTAATGCAATAGTTATTAATAAGGATACAAAAGAAGATGATCCTATCTTGTTTGGAATGGTATATGGGATGGTTACAACTACTGGATTTCCACCGTTACTTGAAATAACTGGGGCAAAGCTTGAATTAAAAGGAGGCTTATGCAAAAGAGTGACTTTTTCAGGAATTTGGGGCATGTACAGATTTTTATTTGTTCCTTTTGGACCGTATGACCTAACTGTTTCACATCCAAAATACAAAACCGAAACAGTATCATTTAATCTCATACCTACTGATCCATATAAAGTTATTAGCTTTTCATTGTATGAAAAAGAAAACATTAAAACTAACTCTCTTGAACAACAGTTTTTGGGAATATATGCGGAAATACTGAAACTAGTTCTGATACATAGTATATGAATCTATATAACTACAAAATTTTGAATCTTTGTAGGAGGAAGTTGGTGATTTGGAGCTGTTCTAATAATGGATTGTAAATATTGTTTGGTGAAGTATCTGGAAAAGAATAATTCACTTGTTCATATTCATAACCATGCCAATCTCCATATATTTTGTATTTCGCCATTTTATAATCATTACTTGGGATGCTGAAAAATTCCAATTTATAATATCTTGCTCCAGTTATTATACTAAATTCTTTAAAACCTATATAGCATATAATGTATAACTGGGAAGTTTAATAGGAATTTATAAATCATTTGTTCAAATAATTGGTTTTTATTGTAATTATAAGACTTATCAGTCAATATATTAATCTGATAGTTTGCTTGTTGACTTTCACCGTCCTTTTCATCCTTTGCCCAAGATTTAATCCAGTATTTACCTTTAAAATTCCATGAATGACTAATTTTTATTTGTTCACCAGAACTATATGGTCCAATATATCCCGTGCTTGTTCCATCATCCCAATCTATTCTGTAATAAATATTATGATTCTCTGGATCTATTGATCTGAAAGTAAATTCATATTCTGTTCCTCCAAATCCCCATACTGGCCCATTTATAGTAACCTTTGTTGGTGGTTGATTTGCAGCAATTGTAACAATGTGAGGTTCTGACCAGTCACTTTCAAGATAATAAGAATCCATTGCTTTTGCTCTAATTTCATATGTATCAGGATTTTCCCATATATGGCTGACAGTTACTTCTTCACCTGAAAGATAAGGACCACCCCATTCACCTGATGTGTCATCATCCCAATCTACTAAATAATAAATATCATGTCCATCTGGATCTGTTGAATTTAATGTAAATTCCAAAGATTCATCAGTCCAACCATTTGTTGGTCCATTTAAACTTGGAATTGTTGGGGATTGACCGATAAGCAAAATTGCTTCATAAGCATCAATCATACCCCAACCATAATCATTATCCTCCCCTGGATCACCTAAGTCATATGCAGTTTGATAAATAATTTCTTTTATTGAATTTACACTAATATTTGGATTATATTCACGCATTAATGCAACAACACCATTGACATGTGGTGCAGCCATTGAAGTACCTGATGACGTATCATAGCCGCCCCCTGGTATTGATGAACGTACATTTACACCAGGTGCTGCAATATCTGGTTTAATTGCTCCGCTCCCGTTTAAAGTACAATATGTGGGACCTCTAGATGACCATTCCCAAATTGGCCATTCTGGATCATTGGCATCAACTGCTCCAACAGAAAAAGTTCGATAATCATCAGTAGCCCTGTCAGCAGGACTACGTAAACCAGCAGAACCTTCATTACCAGCTATAAATATAATTACAATTCCTACTGATTCGCAAGCATCAATGAAAGTCCAAAATGTTTCATCACATGGAGGATAACCAAGTGGCTCAAATAACCCCCAAGAATTTGAACAAACATCTGGAACATCCCAATCAGTCTCGGGGTTTCCATCAGGATCAATCAACCATTCAAATGATTCTATTGCATCTGAAACAAATTGAGGAATATCTTGAGTCTGAATAAGCCCTGCAGATATCCATAAAGCACCAGGCGCTACACCAATTTGATCACCAGGTGCACCACCACATACAGTACCCATAGTATGGGTTCCATGACCGTTGATATCATAAGGAAAATCATTTTGATAAGTATATGGATCAAACCATGCCCATTCAGGATGCCCCTCATACCTTGGATCAGCAACACCTGCCCATCTACTAGCAATTGCAGGGTGATCACCGTCAACTCCACTATCAATTGTTGCCACTAGCACACCTTCCCCTGTGATATTTAATTCCTCCCAAACCTCTGGAGCCCTGACAGCTACGACACCAGGTTCAATACCATTTCGACTACCTGGTTCACCTTTGGTATTTTCCTCAACTGTAGCGATTAATTCAATCTCATAGTTTGGATATATTTTATAAACATCATCCCGTTTGGCGATTTCATCGATAATACTTTGATATGTGTCAATTCTAATGATGTTACCAATCCAAAAACATTGAAATTCTTTAACCATATCTTGTTCCTGAAGTCCTTTTAAGTATTCAACTATCTGAGTTTGAGAGGCAGACGCAGTATTTTGAAGTGCTAAAACGGTTGTCTGATGGCGTTCTCCAAGAGATGCCCGCTGTTTATCCATTTGATTGGTAATAGCATCTAGATCAACTTGATCCTTTAGATAAACCAATATAGAAATAATTTCTTTGTTGTTATCTATTTTAGGTTTTAAATTAATACTACTAGTTGTATTTGCCACAACCAACCCAATACTGATTAACAATACAGCTAAAAAAACATGATTTCTCATTTTTATATCTTACCTCCACTAGTAATATCATATGGTATCTGTTTATATAAATATTTCATAAAATATCTATAAATTACTTTTAGAAAAATAAAATGTATTAAAGATTACAAAAAAAATTAGAAATATTATCCCAAATATTAGGATGGTTTTTTTATAAACCTTCCATAATTAATATACAATCACGACAACCATTGAACTGCATCATTATATTCTGTAAATATTTTTATATTGTGTAATCTATTTCGTGCGACATTTTCAAAAAAATTTTTATTAAAATCAAACCCTTCCAAATCAACTATTGCGACTTTATTTATTTTATTATTAGTAATTTTTGGAAGATCCTTTGAAGCTAAATCAAAGATTTCACTAAATTTAATTCTTTCTTCAAACTCTCTAACATCAACTAAAACTTTTGTTATCTTGTTTTCTTCACATTTTTCTACTATTTGTTTTGTAGCATCTTTTATTGAATCAACTGTTCGTTTACCTTTTATTCTTACAACCAAGAAGTTAGGATTTTTTATTTGTAGTTCATATGTCAAAACTCTACCCTCACAACCTTCTTTTTTCAATTTATAAATTAATTTTTAGTATATAAACTGTATGCTACTAGTTATCAACAAATAAAACGATATAATAACATATTCAGTATTGGGAAGCATTCAAACAATATATCTAATATCAAGTGATTTAAATTAAATTGTTTATTTCTTGGAGTTTTTACAAAGACAGAAATCTCACAGAAATCTGAGGGATTTTCAACATTTTCAACTTTGATTACATCAGAAAAAACAGAGTCTATATCTTGAGGAGCTGTAAATTCAACATTTACAGTTATTGGTCCTTCTGCTGGTGTTAGATTTACTCCACTTTCCGGTGTAAATGTCCAATCTGTTCCCCAATCAGGATAACCTGCAATAATCCAATTTAAGAACGATTCATCCTCACCACAGTTAAATACTTCAAAATCTCCTGTTAATGAAGATCCTGGTTTAACATCAGTTAAATTAATACTACCTAAACAACAAATGTTTGGTATTGGTTCGTGATATGCTATAATTACCGAAATCGGATCTCCCCATAAACTATCATCCCAAATATCCATTGATTTAGCTCGCAAAAGATATGTTCCTTCATCCTCCCAAATATGAGAGACAATGACTTCTTCTCCAGATGCATATGGTCCTCTCCAATCTTCTTCCGAACCATCACCCCAATCAATCAAAATCCATACATCATCACCTTCAGGATCATTTGTTACAAATGTAAACTCTAGCTCTACACCTGGTGGTCCACCTGTACCATTAATCTCAGGTGGTACTTGTTTATTTCCCAATTCATATTTAATTATTTTAAACTCATCTATACTTCCATCAAAATAATCTGTTAAAGTATGAGCATGCACACCCATTTTAGTCTTTACGTATTCATCGTTTACTTGATTATAATAATAATGAGAAGCAATATTATCAAAATCATCATCAACATAAAGTATAACAGTTGGGCTTGTGGATATACCAAAATGGTAATATTCAACAAAATGCCAACTGCCATCATTATATGTTCCTGTTGAATATAGAGTAATCCCTAAATTAGATGATCCCTTTAATATAAACAATAATGAACCATTGGAAAGTAATTCAATTATTAACTCTGGATTAAAACCCCAGGAAGCGGTTGAAGAATAAATCACGCCTGTTCCTGTTGATTTGAAATAAAATGAAATTATAAAATCATCGGTTTTATTAAAACCAAGTTCTGCTGAATGAGAACCAAAATCAACATAATCATCTACTCCATCAAAATCTAGGCAACAACCAGGGGTCCAGTTAGTTCCAAATATTGTTCCATCATAATTGTGTCCTGAACAATCCCATAAAGTAGTCCCATCGCATTCATCAGATTTCCAATAAGCATTTAGATAGTCATCATTATTTAAAGGAAAAAAAATAAAGTCCTCTTTTTCAGATTCAGCCTCTGATCTATAGTCAAATCCGCAGATACTTGGTGTTAAAGCTACACCAAGAAATAGAACAATAATTAATATAACATGAGTTTTATTTAAAACACTGGTCTTTTTATTCATATTTTTATGCCTCCTCCAATAATAATAACAACTCTATTGGGGTATTTAAATGTTACAATAAATAAAAGTATAAATTAAATGATTTGTAATGGTTTTTATTCTTATTTATCAGTTTATATAATTTTACATTCTTCTACATATATTATTATCTTCTAAACTAAATATATTTTTATATAATTATAAGATTAATAACTATATATTTTTTAATCACTAGACTATAATATTTCTCAGTAGGTGGTTTAATAGTGGAAAATATTCTATTAAATATAAGATAATATTATTTTTTATATCTATACTTTTTGATTTAGTGTATTCAACCTCAAGATATGGAATTAATCCTTGACCAAATTCCCTTGTTCTAAATTGTGACAGTGGAATATTTACTGTACCCCAGTAATTGTCATCAGTTAATATCCATCCAAAATTTTGAGTTCCTGAAAGAAATTTCTTAACATCGCTAGTAACATCCCAATCAACCCATATATTGACCGTTGGTGGAACTGGTGAATAAGCTGATGCCGCAGGAGAATAGGATGGCACAGTATTCCAAGTAACAGTATCTTCATCCCAATCACTAGTAACCCTATACAAATTAAGATATCTACCAGAGGGATTTGTACTTGTCCATTTATTATAAAATAAATATAAGGTTGCCCTTAAGACAGAAACACCAGATGGAATAGAAGAGATATCAAATTTATACAAACCTTGAGATGCCCATCCTGAACTTCCGCCCACTCCAAATTCATTTCGGATATTTATTCCAAATTCGCCATCATAGTTTTTATTTGGGTCATCCTGCGAAATTTTCGCATCATCAGTTGAATAAAATATTTTAATTTTTGAACTAGAATTATTATTTTCATTTATTTTCATTAACTCATTATTTGTATTAATTGCAGATATGGTGTGTACTCCAATCAAAAATAAGATTATACTAATTACCAGCGTTTTATATAACAAAATAGATTTTCTAAACATATTTCTTTCCTCCCAATTTTATATCTGAATAAGATTGATTATATATAAAATGTATGTTAATATTTAGCATTTAATGAGATATTGGACAATCAGTTTCAGCAATGGAAAACGCTCTAAGAATAATAGAAATATAGGTTTATTAATTGTCTTTTTACAAATAAAAGATTCCAATCCCTTACTTCTAAAAATAGCTACTTCGTATGTTTGATAATATAAAGATATATTACACTTAGCAAAAGCATGAATTGTATAAAAACCCATTTTATCCCAACTATTTGAAAGAGTTATATTTTCTCCAGTGGGAAATGGTCCCATCCATCCAGTATTATTTTCAATTCTCCAGGAAATCAATAAAGAAAAATTTTCCCCGTAAGGATTAGGTGCTAAATAAAATGTATAATCATATGATACACCTACATAACCCCGAGTAGGACCACTAATTTTGAAATCTGTTTCATCATATGTTGATATTGCATTTACATTAAATACAGCAATAAATGTTGTAATAAGTATTATACAAACCATTGATGATGCTTTTATTTGTTTTTTCAAATTTTCCTCCTCCAAATTTGCATATTTACATCTCCTTCAGAGTATATAAATCTTTAACATAACGATATAATATGCCTTTGGAGAAGGAGTTTAAATTGTAAAAAATCCTTTAAAAGACTTGGATTCTTTTGTTTTTTTGAGCTGTCAGATATATACCTATCAAGATAATAATTCCTCCAAAAATAGTGTAGTATGAAGGTATTTGTTGGATCCAGGGCAAAACATATGCAAGTAATGAAGAGCCAATAGGTTCTCCAAGAAGGACAACTGATGCAACAGATGCACGGATATGTTCAAGAGACCAATTATACAAGGTATGCCCAAATATTCCCGCAACAACTGCCATTAAAAAGATGATTCCATAATCCCTGAGACTTAAGTCAATCACTGGTGCGTTAAATATGAAACATATAATAAAAAGACATATTGTTCCTACTGCATATACCACAAACGCATAAGATCCCACTGAGACAGACTTTCTTAATTTTCTTCCTCCTAATATATAAAGACCCGCAGCAATTCCACCAAGAATAGCTAGAATATTTCCTTGAAGTGTATCTATACCTGATGCAAATCCATAATTGCCATAAACAAGTATTACAACACCAGATACAGATAATATTATTCCTATAGTATTTACAAATGATAGTTTTTCTTTAAAAAAATAATGAGAAAAAGGTCCGACAAGGAGTGGATGCGCTGTGACAAGAATAACAGAACTTGCAACTGATGTAAGTTCAAGTGAAGTAATCCAAAGAGCAAAATGGATTGCTAGAATCACCCCTATACCGCCCATAATCAATATCAAGGAAGAGGATAAACTCAGGAGTTCTTTTCTAGTCTTTTTATGTAAAAAAACAAATGGTAAAATTAGAAGAAATGTAAAAAGCAACCTGTAAAATGCAATAGAAAGTGCTGGTGCTTCACATGAAACAATAAAAATTGCTGCAAATGAAACTGATATAACAGAGATAAAAAGTGCGATGTATGCATTATTTTTCATAAATATTATCAAAACTAGTTAACCAAAAAATGTATTTTGAATTTATGGTTTTTATATATTAAATTTCATTCCTAAAACATATACTAAGCAAAAAATATACATTATATGCTCTGATATACCCAACAAGATGAACCCAGCTATAATTGGAGTGTATGGTAAATCAAACACCGGTAAAACAACTCTAATTGTAAATATTATTAAAAGATTATCAGAAAAAGGATTTAAAGTTGCAACTATTAAAATAACAAATAAAAAAATTGGAATGGATACAGAAGAAAAGGATACCTCGCGATATAAAAAGGCAGGATCCCAACTAGCAGTATTTTCTTCACCAATTGAAACAAATTTTTTAATAAATAAGGAAATAAAATCAACAGAAATAATTGGGCATATAGGAAAATTTGGGGAATTTGATATTATAATAATTGAAGGAGCAAACGATAAAAATATCCCAAAGATAAGAATAGGAGATATTAAAAAACGTCAAAATACTTTTTATACATATGACGAAAATTTCAATAAAGTAATTAAAATTATAAAAAATATAATTGAAAAGAGGTAAAATATGGAAAATATTAGCATTAAGGTTAATGGAAAAGAAATAATGTTGACCGATTTTCCAACTGAAATTATTAAAAATACAATATGTGGAATGCTTAAATCATTAAAAGGTGTGAGTGAAATTAACACCGTTGAAATACGTTTCAAATTATAGTTTAATTTGAAAGCGAGTAAATTATTCTTACAGTATCTGCACCTTTGGATTCTTTTTTTATCTTATCAATTTTTGGAATTTCATTTGTATTTTTTACATGTGTTCCTGCACATGGACATATATCAAAACCTTCAATTTCAACAATACGTAGTTTTGATATGAACTTTGGAAGAAGATCAAGATTTGCTCGTTGTTGATTGATTCTTTTTTCTAGGCTTGCTCTGTCCTCCTCATAAATTTTTACAGGTAGATTTTTTTTAATAATTTCATTAAATTTTTTTTCAATTATCTCTAAATCCCTATTTTCAAAATTCACCGGGTGAAAATCAACCCTTGAGTAATCAGCGTGAATCTGATTTCCAACAGTACGAGCATTATAATCATCAAAAATTATTCCTGACAATATATGCTGAGCTGTGTGCATCTTCATATGATTGTAACGTCTATTCCAGTCAAGGACCGCATAAACTTTTGTACCAATAGATGGTTTTTCACCATGCAGTATATGTTTTACAGCATCTCCTTTTTTTATGACTTCTTTGACCTCTGATTTTATATTATCCCATTGAATGTATCCAATATCTGAAGGCTGCCCTCCGCCCATTGGATAAAAAGCAGTCTGATCAAGACAGATATAACCATCCTTATTTTTTGTGACAACTGCGTCAAACTCCTTAATGTAATTGCCTTCTATATTTTCCATATAAAGTATCTTTGTCATATTTTTGGAAAAAGGGATTTTATTAATCAATTTTTTCCTTGATTTCTTTTTTGTTATGAGCAATAATAAGTCCGGCAATTACCAAAGCTCCACCAAGAATAAACATAAAAGTAATTTCGTCCTTAAAAATAAAATAACTAAATATTGTTGATAAAACTGGTACTGCATATAGATATACACTAATTTCACTTGCAGTTTTAATTTTCAAAGCAACATACCATATGACATATCCAACAACAGTTGAAACAATTCCTAAAAACAATATTGCAAACCAACCATATAATGACATTTGCAAAACCTGTTCAAAAAGTGAATTATTGATAAATGGAATTAGTCCAATACTACCAAGAATTATAGCATAGACAGTAAGTGATAATCCAGAATAGCGATCTAAAAGTTTTTTTCCAGTTATCGTATAAATAGCACCCATCACTGCAGCAATAATTATAGCCATAATGCCATAGATATATTCGACTTCTAAAGAAGCATTTTCTTTTCCCCATAATGAAATTATAAGAACTCCACTAAGAGCAATTATAATTCCGATTATTTTAATAAAACCAATTTTTTCTTTTAGAAAAATAAAAGCTAGAATTACAATTTGGATTGGTATTGTGGCAATTATCAAACTCGCAGCACCAGGAGAAACATATTGCTCGCCATAATTAAGTCCGATATGATATACCATCACTCCTAAAAAACCAATAATAAATATTGGGATGATATCATTTTTTTGCAGTTTGGAAAATCTCTTTTTCTGCAATATTAAAATTATTGAAAATACACAACAAACTATAAAAAATCTCATAATTGTCAGATTAATAAAGGAGAGTTCTCTTAGTCCAATTTTTATAAAAGGAAATGCAAAAGCCCAAGATACAACAGCTACAACCATCATTAATACGAATTTTAATTCTGTAAAATTATTACTTGTATTTCTATTATTTTTGTTATCCATTAAGAAGGGGCAACAATGATTTTATATAAAAACAGTTGCAAATTCAAAAAAACGATTTTTTATTTTTTTAATAGTAACATTCTTATATATGAAATAATTGATACCGTCATTGAAACCTCTATGAAAACCCTAATATTGAATGTAGATCGTGATGATGATTTTGGTAGAAAAGCAAAAGTAAAAAGCCCAATAATCGGAATAGAAAGAAATATATCTGCAGCAAATAAATTGGGTCAAGCAGATCCTGAAGATTCTGATGTTAATGCAATTTTTTCTGCAATTTCAATTTATAACTCATATATCAAAGAAAAAAAAGACGTAGAGATAGCCACAATCTGTGGAGATATAAACGTTGGAATAAAATCAGATGAGATATTAGCTCATCAACTTGAACAGGTAATAGATGAAACAAAAGTTGAAAGTGTAATTCTTGTAACAGATAGTACAGAAGATGAAAACATTCTTCCGATAATTCAATCTAGGATAAAAATTACTTCAATTAATAGAGTATCTGTTAAACAAAGTAAAGAACTTGAGGATACATACTATCGTATTTTAAAAATACTTGATGATGAAAAAGTACAAAAGCAATTTATTCTTCCTATTGCTTTAGTATTAATTGTTGGAGCCTTTTTTGTATTAACTGATATGGCAGCCAGTGGATTTGGCGCTATACTTTTAACATTAGGAATCTACATGTTAATAAGAGTTTTTAGATGGGAAAAAAGAGTCGCAATTCTTTGGGAAGAAATAAAATCAGGATTTCTTACTGGAAGATTATCAGTATTTACCTACATTCTTGCAATTGTAATATTATTTGCAAGTGGCATAATGGCTTATTATAATATGACCAGTACTACATTTAACTCAGGTGTTAACTTTCTTCCAGCATTGTTTTTCTTAACTAATATAATATGGGGAATTGTTCTTGCTGGATTGGTAGCTTTATTTGGACGAGTAATAGATATATATGTTAGGGATAAAAAAGCACCTTGGAAATACTGGTTTGCTCCATTTTCATTGTTTGCATTTGGTTTTATATCTTATGCTGTTTTTAATTCCTTATTTGAGGCTCTTAGAAATTGGCCAGATCGGTTCAATATAGATCCCTTCTTTACTCTAAGTTTCATTGTATATACAGTAACTGGATTTATGATAGCATTAGTTGGAGCAATTACACATTATTATATTAGAGACATGCATTTGACAGATGAAAAAGAAAACGAAATCGAAAAACAGACAAAACTAGGTTAAATAAACATTTAAAATGTTTTATAAAGATTGGAAACCAATTTATAATAAGATTGCAAAAGATCTAAATATTTCTAAAAATGCAGATGAAAAAGCAGCTAATATTTTAAAAAATATTTTACGAAATAATAGGCAAAATTCTAATGATAAATTGAATAGCATAATAAAGGGTAAAGAAGTAGTAATTTTTGGTGCTGGTCCTTCTTTAGAATCCTCATTAATTTCAAATAAAAACAATCTTTCAAATAAAATAAAGATTTCAGCAGATGGAGCGACAAGTGCATTAACTCAAAACGACATTTTACCAGATATAATCGTAACAGATCTCGATGGTAAAATATCTGATCAAATAAATGCAAACTCAAAAGGTAGTATCACTGTAATTCATGCACATGGTGATAACATCGATAAAATAATAGAATATGTACCAAAATTCAAAGGTGAAGTCATTGGAACTACTCAAATCAATCCAGGTCCTTATGAAAATATCAACAATTTCGGAGGATTTACAGACGGAGATAGAGCAATATTTCTTGCAGATAATTTTAAAGCAAAAATGATTTATTTAATAGGTTTTGATTTTGACGGAAAAATCGGTAGATATTCATTTTCTGAAAATAAAGACAGAAACTTAAAGTTGACAAAATTAAAATGGTGTAAATATCTAATAGATTTATTAAAAAAAGGGAATCCAAATATCCAGGAACTTTAATAAACAGTTATTTATTCCCCACAAATTAATTATGACAATAATTGATGGTTTATTCACTTTTTTTGCAATAATTTTTATTTATGTTATAATAGTCTATATCTTGCATAAAAAAGGGATTTTAAAAAAATATAATATTTCTTTTTATGGACCTGGTTTACTTTTTCGCACAAAAAAAGGTGTAGGCTTTCTTGAGAAAATCGCAAGTAAAAAAAGATTCTGGAAGGCTTACGGAAGCTCTGGAATATTAGTATGCTTTATTGTAATGGTTTTGTTTTTTTTCCTTTTGGTTTTTCAATCATTTATTTTATTTGATCTTGAACCAGAACAAAAAGAATTGATACCAGGACCTGAAGCTGCTTTCCCCATCCCTGGGTTAAATCCTATTTTACCTTTGGATTATTTTGTATATATAATACTTGGACTTATAATCGCATTAATTGTTCATGAATTTTCACATGGTATTTTAAGTATCGTTGGAAAAATAAAAGTAAAATCATTGGGTATGTTACTGCTTGTAATTCCTCTTGGAGCATTTACCGAACCAGATGAAGAACAATTAAAAAAGACAGATATTCCAAAACGTATGAGGGTATATGCTGCAGGACCATTATCAAATTTTGTCGTTGCTTTCATATGTATATTACTTTTTTCTTTTGTTTTCATGTCTGCAGTTCAACCTATCTCAGGTGCTGATATTTTTTATGTTTTAGATGATACTCCTGCAGAAAGTATTGGACTTTCAAAAGGTAGTGTTATAACCTATATAAATGATACAAAAGTTGTTAATTCTGAAAATTTTACTCTTATCATGAATAACACAAAACCAAATCAGACTATTAATATAACATATATGGTTCAAGAAGAAAAATTCAGTACTAATGTTGAATTAATAAGTCGTTATGATTATCATAAAAATTATTACAAAAGCAAAGGCATAGAGTCAAATGAATCAATAAACCAATCAATAATTGAATCTTATAAAGATTATTATGAAAGTGAAGGTATAAAATTAAATGAATCATTAAATCAATCTATAATGGAATACTTGAAAAATGATAGTTTTTTAGGAATTGGCTTTAATCCATATAATAAAGAATATCTTTTATCATCGATTAAAAATCCATTTACTTATAAATTTCCAGAGGGACTTTTTAATTTATATGCCCTCCCTTTTTTTGGTTATATAGCAAGATACAATCCAATAGCATATCCATTCACAAATTCATTTATTATAACTGGTCCTCTAAATGCTTTACCAACAGAGGTGTTTTGGGGAATTATAAATACGCTTTATTGGGTATTTTGGATAAGTCTTGCTCTTGGTATTTTTAATGTATTACCAATGATACCTTTAGATGGTGGATTTTTATTTAATGATGCATTTAGAGCTATTGTTAAAAAAATTAAAAAAGATATAACAGATGAAACAAGAGATAAAATCGTTAGAAAAATAACAACAATTGCATCAATTGCAGTATTATTAATGATATTACTTCCGTTTTTAGTAAAATATTTTTAAGAAGCCTTTCCGATAATTACCTTACAAGGAGAGGGTATCTTCATTCCTGCTTTTCTAAGAGCATTTTTTGCATCTTCAACAAATTGTTCAGTTGTTTCAATTGTAATTATCTTTTGGTTTGGTTTCACTTCAGCAGCTATACTAACTATTTTTCCATAAGATGCCCTCATACCCTGAGATACTCTATCTGCACCAGCACCCGTTGCCTGTTTATTTTCACGAAGAACTACATGAGGGTAAACTCTAACAGATAATCTATAATTTGCTGATCCTACTTTTTTTTCCATTGCACGGTTTACAGTTATACGAGCTGACTCAAGAGCATTATGCCTTACGTTACATTTTTCAAGTGAATGTAATGATATTTCAATAGGGAAATCCTCGGTTTTGTTTCCAAGTACAAACTGTGTAATTCGTGATGCAGGAATTCCCCCCATATACTCTTTTCTAGTTGAAGGTTGTCCTCTTACATATCTATACATGCTACTTGGTTTTCTTGACATTTTTTGCACCTATTGTTCCTGTTGGTGGGAAATTCGAAATAGATAGGTTATTTATAAGGCTTTTTACCTTGAAATATATTTTTTAAAAAAACACTATAATAATAGGTAATTTTATCTCATTTTAAAAAATTTTGATATACCATAACATTTAAAATGGTAACACGATTGCCTAATCCTATTATATTATTAATTATTGGTGAAACAATGGAAACAAATAAAATAGTATTACCAGGGGAACAAGTATCCACTTCCGAAGAACTTTTACCTGGTGATGGAACATTTGAAGAAGAAGGAATAATAAGAGCCTCGCGAGTAGGATTATATACTATTGATAATAAAAATAGAAAAGCAATTGTTAAACCTCTCACAAGCATACCAGTTGAATTAAGGAGAGGTGACATAGTTTTGGCATCAGTCCAATCTGTAAGATCAAATATGGTAATTGCTGATGTATTTCATGTAACTGGAAAAAAAAGACAGATATCCGGAGATAAAAATGGAACATTACGTGTTTCTGAGATTTCAAATTCATATGTTAAAGACCCATCTACAGAATATGCGCCTGGTGATATTATCAGAGCAAAAGTTACACAAGTAAGGCCCAGTATTCAACTTGCTACAAAAGATAAAGATCTAGGTGTTATTAAAGCAAAATGTACAAAATGTAGACATACACTTGTCCTTAAGGGAAATACCTTAGAATGTAAAAACTGTAAACATAAAGAAAAAAGAAAAAAAGCAAATGATTATGGGACATATGATATTAATAAGCTTTAAAATAGGAAATTTTATTTGAATAAGGCGGGGTAACAAATGGAATTAAAAACAATAAAAAAATCTGCAAAAGAGTTAGAACTTGAAATAGTTGGAGAAAATGAAACTTTACTAAATCCCATTACAGAAGTATTACTTGAATTTAATGATGTTGATTATGCATCATATTTATCAGATCATCCTGAATCTAACAAAAGGCGTTTATATATTAGAGTTAAAAAAGGCGACCCTGTTGATATATTAAAAACAGCTGTCAAGCAATTGGAAGACGAAATAAAAACTTTCAGTAAAAGTTTTCAAGAAAAAAGTAAGAGTAAAAAGTAGATGAAAGTTTTGGATGTTGAAAAAAAAATCGGCATAGTAACTTTTTTTACACCTTTTGAGGGAATCGGTGGAAAACTACGTACAAATCCTGAAGAATTTATTGTAGAAGAGAATTCAAATTATCCCCCTGAAAAAGATAACGGAAAATTTGCCATTGCCGATGTTACTTCAACAAATTGGGAAACAAATCATTTGATTAGGGAATTATCAAAAAATTTACAAATCTCTCGAAAACGAATTGGTTTTGCGGGAACAAAAGATAAACGTGCAAAAACAACTCAACTTATGTCTTTTTATAATATATCTATTGATAAACTATCAAATGTAAAAATAAAAGATGTTGAAATAAAAAATATCTTTACATCAGATCGACCTGTTAAAATTGGAAACCTTATTGGAAATAGTTTTGAGATAACAATTAGAGATATTGATAAAAAAGTCAGTTCAGATTCTATAACATATATTACTTCTTTTATAAAAAAATATGGAGGTTTTCCAAACTTTTATGGTGTACAGCGTTTTGGGATTATCAGACCTATCACTCATATTGTTGGAAAACATATTGTAAAAAATAATTTTAAAAGAGCTGTTATGACGTATATTGCAAATCCCATTGGAGGAGAAGATGAAGAAAGCTATAGACTGCGTGAGAATTTAGAAAGCACTAATGATTTTTCAGCTGCATTAAAATCTTATCCAGACAAATTAGATTTTGAAAAAGCAATTCTAAATAAATTAGTTCAAAACCCAAATGATTTTGTTTCAGCATTAAAAGAGTTACCAAAAAATCTACTAACAATGTTTATTTACGCGTATCAATCTTATCTTTTCAATAGGATTTTAAGTGAAAGAATTATAAAAAAAATCCCTTTGAATGAAGCTATTATAGGCGATATTATACTTCCTATTAGAAATGAAATTATTGATCAAAATCTTATTAGAGTAACAGATAAAAATATTGAAAAAGTCAATAAACAGATTTCAAAGAAAAAAGCAGTTGTTAGTGGGGTGTTATTTGGTAGTGATTCTATTTTCTCTGAGGGCATTATGGGAGAAATTGAACATAAAATTATTGATAAAGAAAAGATTGATCCAAGGGATTTTATAATACCTGAAATTCCATATATTTCCTCATCTGGTTCAAGGCATCCATTGCTTGCTCATATTGATGAGATAAAATCCAATGTAATAGAAGATATTCTTAATAAAGACAGGAAAGTAGCAATATTAAATTTTGAACTCCAAAAAGGATGTTATGCAACTTCTTTATTAAGAGAATTCATGAAGTCAAAGGATATCCGAAATTATTAGAAGAATATATGATAGAAATAGTTTTAACGGTCTTTTGTCATTAGGGTGCTGTTATATTCTTAAAAAATCGGTGAAAAAGTATATGATAAAGGCATCTACACAGAAATACAATCCAAAACAATATGAAGAAAAAATCCTAAAATTCTGGACAGAAAATAATATTTTTCAAAAATCAATAGATCAGAGAAAAGGATGCAAACCATATATATTTTTAGAGGGTCCTCCTACAGCAAATGGTTTACCTCATCCTGGTCATGTTTTAACTAGGGTCATGAAAGATTTTATATTAAGATATCAAACAATGAATGGTCGGTACATCCTCAGAAAAGCAGGATGGGATACACATGGACTACCAGTTGAAATCGAAGTTGAAAAAAAGTTAGGTCTTGAAGATAAACAGGATGTAGAGAGATATGGTATTAAAAAATTCAATAATGAATGCAAAAAAAGTGTTCTGAGATATGAAAATGCCTGGGTTGAAAATACAAAACGTATTGGTTTTTGGATTAACATGGATGAACCTTATATTACCTTTAAAAACGATTATATTGAATCAGTTTGGTGGTCTTTAAAACAAGCTTGGGAAAAAAAATTACTATATAAAGGTCATAAAGTTGTTCCATATTGTCCACGTTGTGGAACTGCTCTATCAGCCCATGAACTATCACAAGGATATAAAAGTGTTGAAGAACCATCAATTTTTGTAAAATTTAAACTTAAAAAAGAGGATGCTTATTTTCTTGCATGGACTACCACCCCTTGGACCCTTATTTCAAATGTTGCCCTTGCAGTACATCCTAATGAGTTATATGTTAAAGTTCGTTATAATAATCAAATTCTCATTCTTGCTGAGCAAAGAGCTAATGTTCTCCTAAAAGGTCAAATGTTTGAAATAATTGATGGCTATAAGGGTAAGGAATTAGAGGGAATTGAATACGAACCATTATTTGATTATGCTAAAACTGACAAGAAAGCATGGTATATCATCCTTGCTGATTTTGTTACAATGGAGGATGGTACAGGCATTGTTCACATAGCTCCTGCATTTGGAGAGGATGATTATAATGCAGGTAAAAAATACGATCTACCGGTTGTTCAACTGGTAAAACAAGATGGGACTTTTCCGGATGTAGTTTCGCGTTGGAAGGGAGAGTTTGTAAAAGATGCAGATCCAAGTATCATCAAATATCTTGATAGTTGTGGAAAATTGGAAGGAACTCATACATATAAACATGATTATCCATTCTGTTGGCGTTGTGATTCCCCACTTTTGTATTATGCAATGGAATCATGGTTCATTGGCATGACAAAAGTTCAGGATTCTTTAATCAAAAACAACAATCAAATCAATTGGTACCCTGAGCATCTGCAACAAGGAAGATTTGGAGATTTTATTAGGGATGTAAAAGATTGGGCGCTTTCACGAAAAAGATACTGGGGAACACCACTGCCTATATGGAATTGTTCAAATAAAAAATGCAAAAATGAAATATGTATAGGTAGTGTTAAAGAACTTAAAGAACTAAGTGCATCGTTTCCAGATGATTACGATCTGCATAGACCTTTGGTTGACGAACTTATCATAAAATGTCCGAAATGTAAATCAGATATGAAGCGTGAAGAGGAAGTAATTGATTGTTGGTATGATTCCGGTTCAGCATTTTTTGCACAATGGCATTATCCTTTTGAAAATAAAGAATTATTTAAAGATAATTTTCCTGTTGATTTTATAAGTGAAGCTCTTGACCAAACAAGAGGATGGTTTTATTCACTTCTTGCAATATCAACTTTTCTTTTTGATAAACAATCCTACAATAATGTATTAACTCTAGGATTAGTACTAGATGAAAATAACCAAAAGATGAGCAAAAGTAAGAAAAACTATGTTGATCCAGATACTATTTTAAACAATGAGGGCGCTGATTCGATGCGCTGGTATTTATTTTCAGCAAATGCCCCATGGGTGTCCAAACAGTTTTATGAGCGCGCAGTAAAAGAGACACTTGGTAAATTTATTTTGACATTTTGGAACTCTTATAACTTTTTTACAACATATGCATCTTTAGATAAATACGACCCTAAAAAAGACAAAATTCCAATAGGTAATAGACCTCATTTAGATAAATGGATAATAAGTAAATTTAACAAAACCTCATCTGAAGTTAAAAAATTCATAAAAACCTTTGAAATCCAAAAAGCAGCAAGAGCTATTGAATCCTTTATAATTGAAGATTTCAGCAACTGGTACTTGCGGAGGTCTAGAAAGCGTCTTTGGGTTGAGGAAAAAACAGATGATAAACATGCTTGTTACTCTACAATTTATGAGATTTGTTTAGGACTAGCTAAACTATTAGCTCCGTTTATCCCTTTTATAACTGAGGAGATGTATCTTAATTTGAAAACATCTGATATGCCTGAAAGTGTCCATTTGTGTGATTATATTAAAACTGATGAGAAGCAAATAAATAAAAACCTAGAACAGGGTATGGAGCAAATTAGAAAATTAGTAGAAGTTGGAAGATCACTAAGATCAAAAATTGGAATAAAGGTTAGATATCCCTTAAGCAGTGCAACATTGGTTTGTGATAAAAAAACTGAGGACTCAATAAAGGGTCTTTTGGATTTATTAAATGAAGAAATTAATGTAAAAAAAATATATTTTGAAAGAGACACCTCCAAGTTTATGACAAAATCATTGAAACCAAATTATTCAAGCATTGGAAAACGTTTTCATGAAAAATCAAAATCAATCTTGGATGAATTAGAAAAGATTGATAAAAACAAGCTTTATGATCAAATTAATAAGAATAAAAAAATTGAAATTAAGCTTAAATCTGAAAAGATAACTCTTAAAAAGGATGATTTTCTAATAATTGAAAAAGAAAAAGATCATATAGCTAGAACACAAACTGAAAATGTTATTCTCATACTTAATACAAAATTAACACCAGAACTTGTTGCAGAGGGTTTCGCAAGAGAAATTGTCAGAAGGATTCAATCCATGAGAAAAGAACTTGATTTGGATGTCGAAGATAAAATATCTACAGATCTGAAAGTTGATAAAAATAAAATCATCGCCTTAAAACAATGGGAAAGTTATATTAAAGGTGAGACAAGGTCTAAAAAGATAACTTATGTAGAAAAACCATCTGGAAAATTAATAAAAAAATGGAAAATTGATGAAATAAATGTAGAAATTGGTATTTGTAAATAATATTTTTTTCAATAAAAATAAGTAATAATAATTCTAAACTTTCCAAATTATATTTATATCATTGACCCTTATAGTCCTTTTATGATCTGCCTTGGAATAGAAGGAACTGCTCACTCTATTGGTGTTGGAATAATTAAAAGGAAAAATAAGAAATGTGAGGTTCTTTCTAATTTAATAAAGATTTATCACCCCGAAAAAGGTGGAATCCATCCTCGGGAAGCTGCAAATCATCATTCAATTTATATTGCAGACTTAATCAAAGAATCCGTATTAAAAGCCAAAATCAATTTTATAGATATAAATCTTGTTTCCTTTTCAAAAGGTCCAGGTCTTGGACCTTGTCTTAGAACTGCAGCAACGGCTGCTAGAGCATTATCACTATCCATTAAAAAACCAATTATGGGCGTCAATCATTGCGTTGCACATCTTGAGATTGGGCGAGGCACTCTTGATGATTGTAATGATCCAGTGCTACTATACACATCTGGTGCAAATACACAAGTTATTGCATTTGCTGAAGGAAAATATCGCGTCTTTGGTGAAACGCTTGATATAGGTATTGGAAACTGCCTTGATAAATTTGGAAGAACAGTTGGCATTGGATTTCCAAGCGGTCCAAAAATTGAGCAACTAGCAAGTCAAGGTAAAAAATATCTAGAATTACCTTACTCAATCAAAGGTATGGATATTGCATTTTCAGGTATACTTACATCAGCAGAGCAGTATTATAACAATGGTGAAAAATTAGAAGATATATGCTATTCTATGCAAGAAACTACCTTTGCAGCTTTAACAGAGGTAACAGAACGTGCTATGGCTCATACCGAGAAATATGAGGTTTTACTTGGTGGAGGAGTTGCCGCAAATAAAAGATTTAGAGAGATGGTTAAAATTATGGCAGATGAAAGAAATGCTTCTTTTTTTGTTCCATCAAAAGACCTTTGTATTGATAATGGTGCAATGATTGCCTGGCTTGGTGTACTTATGTATGATAGTGGTATTAGAATGAGTATTAAAGACAGCATTATTAATCAGCGTTTTAGAACAGATATGGTGGATGTGACATGGCGTGACTGAGGAAAAAATTTTATATCAGGGTGCTGAAGCAATAATTTGTAAAACCAAATATATGGATTTTATCGTAGTTGAAAAAAGAAGAATAAAAAAATCCTATAGGATAAAAAATATAGATGATCGTCTTATTTCGTTTAGAACAAAAGAAGAAGCCAAACTAATGATGGAATCTCGAAAGTATGGAGTTTCAGTTCCAATTATTTATGATGTTGATCTTAAAAAAGGTATTATAACCATGGGGTATATTGATGGGGATAGAATAAAAGATATTTTAAATGATTTAACTGAGGGGGAAAGACATAGGATTTGTAAAAAGATAGGTGTGAGTATTGCTAAATTTCATAATAATGATATAATCCATGGCGATATTACAACTTCAAATATGATATTGTCTGATGATAAAATACATTTTATTGATTTTGGACTTGGTGAAAAAAGTACTGAAATTGAAACAAAGGGTGTTGATTTACATGTTCTGATGGAAGCAATCGAATCAACCCATTCCAAATATTCGAACTGTTTTGATTATGTTTTAGAAGGATATAAAGAAGAATTAAAGCAGGATGCAAATCTTGTTATTAGAAAAATTGAGGAAATTGTTAAAAGAGGCAGGTATAGATAAAAACTTAATCTAAATAATATAAATTTTCAACTTTAGAGAGAATCAGAAAAATTAATACATAATCATTTAATACGTGAAATATCAGCTTTATGAATTTAAATCTGGGAGGTTAATATGAGTATTGTTTTAGATGGCTCAGGATTAACAATTGAAAAATTAGTAAGTATAGCAAGAGATAAGGAAAAAGTTGAGCTTTCTCCAGTTGCTTTGAAACGTATAGAACTATGCAGAAAAACTCTTGAGGAAAAAATAAAAAAACGGGAAATAATGTATGGTGTAAATACTGGTATTGGAGAGTTTTCAGAAGTTGTTTTATCTGATGAGCAAATCAAGGATTTTCAGAAATATCTTGTGTATAACCATGCAGCAGGTATTGGAAATCCAGCGCCTATAGAATATGTTAGAGGCGCAATGGCTTCAAGAATTAACGTTCATGCACATGGGCAATCTGCTTGTCGACCCGAAATAACCAAAACACTTCTTGAAATGCTGAATAAAGATGTCACTCCATTTGTGTGCCAAAAAGGATCTGTTGGCGCATGTGGTGATCTGGCTCCTATGTCTCAAATTGCATTACTTTTATTAGGCGAGGGAAAAGCTTACTATAAAGATAAACTAATGGATGGGAAAGAAGCCATGGACAAGGCAAAAATTGCTATTCCAGGCCTAAAAGCAAGAGATGGTTTGGCAATTATTAATGGTTCAAATTTTATAACAGCTATGAGCGCGATATTTATTTTTGATGCAAACAATTGGTTGAAACAAGCAGAGATTGCTGCCGCAATGTCACTTGAGGCATTGAGAGCTAATATGAAACCTTACCACCAAAAACTACATGAGGCTCGTGGTTTTCCTGGCGCAGTAAGAAGCGCAAAATCAATCAACAAATTGATAAAAGAAGGTGATTTGCAGAAGGAAAAAATAAAATGCAAGGTGCAGGATGCTTATTCAATGAGGTCTACACCACAGGTTATTGGTACTGCTCATGATGTCCTTAATTATGCTCGCTCTCAAGTTGAAATTGAACTTAATGGCGTAGGTGATAATCCTGTTTTCTTCCCTAAGGAGGATTTGCAATTATCTGGTGCAAATTTCCAAGGCTCTCCTGTTTCACTTCCAATGGATATGCTAGGTGCAGCAATTACAATGGTAAGTGTAATGTCTGAAAGAAGGATGAACAGGCTTAATAATCCTGCATTAAGTGTTGGACTGCCTGCATTTTTAACAAAAGGTGCAGGTATGTTTTCAGGATTAATGCTAAGCCAATATACAGCTGATGCTTTGATAGTTGAGCAACGAATACTTTCAAATCCTGCCAGTATACAATCAATACCTGCCGCTGCTGATCAAGAAGATTTTGTTTCTATGGGAATGAATACTGCTATTAAAAATTTCCAAATTCTTGATTGTGCCTATGGAATACTTGGCATAGAGTTTTTTGCTGCCGCTCAAGCACTTGATTTCAGAGATTATAAATTCGGAAGAGGTGTTACAAGAGCAAAAGAAGTCATTAGAAAATATGTTAAATTTTTGGATGAGGACAGACCACTCTATCCGGAACATACAAAGATGAAAGAACTAGTAAAGTCCTGTGAAATATTAAAAGAGGTAGAAAAAGAAGTAGGAACTCTTGGATAATTCTATTTAATCATCGGTACATTCAAATCAGATTTTTTAATAACATCAATTGATTCCTTATATCCTGCATCAGCGTGTCTTATCACTCCAATACCTGGATCTGTTTTAAATACGCGTTTAATACGCTCATCTGTCTCCTTTGATCCATCACATACTACTACCATCCCAGCATGGGTTGAAAGCCCTATACCAACACCACCACCGTTATGAATTTGTACACTATCCGCACCAGCTGCGCAATTTAGAAGTGCGTTAATTAATGGCCAATCTGCTATTACATCACTTCCATCTTTCATACTCTCAGTTTCTCTATAAGGCGAAGCAACACTACCAGTATCCAAATGGTCCCTTGAAATTGCTATTGGACCTATTTCACCTTTTCTAACCATACTATTTATCTCTAAAGCAAATCTTTCCCTTTCACCATAACCAAGCCAACAAACTCGAGCAGGTAACCCTTCCCAAGGAAGATTTTTTTCTGCTAAATTAATCCAGTTTGATAAAATAGTATCTTCTGGAAAAACCCTAAGTAAGGCTTTATCAGTTTTAAGAATATCCTCAGGTTCACCAGTTAATGCAAGCCATCTAAAAGGTCCTCGTCCTATACAAAGAAGTGGTCTGACATAGGCTACAATGAAACCAGGATAATCAAAAGAATTTTTTAAACCTGCTTTGAAAGCCTGACCTCTAAGATTATTTCCATAGTCAAAAACAATTGATCCATTTTTCATAAAGTCAAGCATTGCCTTACAATGAATTTTTATGCTACTCATAGATTTTTTAATATAAAGATCAGGGTCGTTTTTTCTTAGCTTGAATGCATCTTTTAAAGACTCTCCATAGAAACCAGCTGGAACATAACCATTCAGCTCATCATGAGCAGAAGTTTGATCGGTAACAATATCTGGTTTAAAACCATCTTTTACTAATTTTGGATGAATATCAGCACAGTTTCCAACTGTACCTATAGATAAAGGGGTTTGTTTTTGTTTTGCATCAAGAGCCTTATCAATAGCATCCTCCAAATCCTTAGTTTTAATATCACAAAAACCTGCTTTTACCCTTCTATCAATTCGTTTCTCATCACATTCAACGGCAATGCAGATACCACCATTCATTTTAATAGCAAGTGGTTGAGCCCCCCCCATCCCACCAACTCCTCCAGTCAGAACAATTTTTCCTTTTAGATTACTATTGAAATGTTTTTTTGCAAGTGCAGCAAATGTCTCATAAGTTCCTTGTATGATACCTTGGGTTCCGATATAACACCATGAGCCTGCAGTCATCTGGCCATACATGATAAGTCCTAATTTTTCAAGCTCATGGAATTTATCCCAATTACTCCAATATGGAACAATATTTGAATTAGCCATTACAATCCTGGGTGAGTTTTCCCATGTCTTAAAAACAGCAACAGGTTTACCTGATTGAATTACCAAAGTCTCATCATTTTCTAATTTTTTTAAGGTCTCTACAATTTTTTTATAGCAATCCCAATTACGTGCAGCTTTTCCTGTTCCTCCGTATATTATAAGTTGGTCTGGAATTTCAGCATTCTCAAGGTTGTTTTCAAGCATTCTAAGAATTGCCTCTTGTTTCCAACTTTTACATCTTAGATTTTTGCCTTTTGTCGCTTTTATTAAACTCCCCATAAAAATCGATTTTCAATAACTATTTACATTACTTAAATTTTTTTAAAGTGAAGACAAAAAGGAAGGATTGGCTGGCCTCACTAGGAGGGGATGGGATGCACTCTAACAAAAACTACCAGCCCGATTCCTTCCATCTATTACAAATGAAAAACATATATATATGCTTTTCGCAAAAAAGAGAGTTATACTAGGGAAATACTTACTACATTATTTCCCCTAAGAATTATGGTTCCAAGACGTCTCTTATTCTCCTCATTTGTCTCCTCGACTTCGGTTAAAACCATATTCATATACTCATCGTAACCAGTAAGTTTTCCCTCGACAATTCTACCATCTTTTAGAAGTAGAGTTAGTTTCTGGTTCATCGCTTTTTCTAAAACGTCTAATGGTAAAGCCATGGAGTAGGTGAAACATCTTCACCTTTTTAAATTATTCCCTAAAAAATATTGTAGAAAATGATAACAATTAAAAGGGTAACGCAGATTACAGAAATACCCAAATTGGGGAGGATAATCCTATGGCTGATGGAAATATTGTTCATGTAGTAGGTACAGGAACTATTGGTGAGCCCTTAATTGGTCTTCTTTGTGATGCTAAAGAAGATCTGGAAATAGATGAAGTCACTTTTTACAAACATAGTCCAATATTAACTGATAGACCAAAAATCAAAGGTTTGATAAATAGAGGCGCTAATCTTGCAGTTTCTGAAGAAAAAAAGGAAGAGTTCCTGGAGTTAGGTGTGGAACCAGTATACGAGGCAGAGGAAGCAATCAAACGAGCATCGGTAATTATTGATTGCACGCCGAAAGGCACAGGACTTGCAAATAAAGATAAATACTACAACAAATACAAAAATAAAATTAGAGGATTTCTCGCACAGGGTTCTGAGTTTGGATTTGGAAAGATGTATGCAGTTGGAATAAATGATGAAGCAATTACTCCAAAGGATCAATTTATTCATATAGTAAGCTGCAACACGCATAATATTGCCGTTTTAATCAACACACTAGCAATTGATAACAAAAAAAACAATCTTAAGGAAGGAAGATTCTTATGTATGAGACGAGCAAATGATATCAGCCAAGCAAAAAGCTTTATACCCTCACCTGAAGTTGGAAAACATAAAGATGAAAAGATGGGAACCCATCATGCAGTTGATGTCTATCATCTTTATAAAACACTTGGAATTGAACTAAATGTATTTTCCAGTGCTCTCAAATTAAATACACAATATATGCACTCGATTTGGTATGATTTAAAATTAAATAAAAAAATTACAAAGGACGAAGCGGTACAAAAGTTTATTGATAATCCTCGGGTAGCAGTTACTCAAAAACAAGCTGCAAATCTAGTATTTTCTTTTGGTAGAGATCATGGTCACTATGGAAGAATACTTGATCAAACTGTGATATCGCTCCCAACAATACATACTCTTAATGATAATGAAGTAATAGGATTTTGTTTTACACCACAGGATGGGAACTCAATATTGAGCAGTATAACTGCTACTGAGCGTTTCCTATTTCCTGATGATTATGAAGAAAAATTACAAGTCCTAGGTGCTTTTTTATTACAAGAAGTTTAAATCAATTAATTTATTAAATAAACTATTTGAAATTCTTTTATATTTATGTTTTTTAGGAAAATATGATAAAATGCCTCATAAAAGTAAAATAATCCGTGATCCCATCCATGGAGACATCAAACTTGAAGGGTTATTTCTTGATTTGATAGAAGCACCTGAAATCCAGCGTTTATACAATATTAAACAGTTAGGTTTTGCACATCTTGTTTATCCTGGTGCACATCACACAAGACTTGAGCATTCGCTTGGAACGTATCATATGGCTTCAAAAGCTGCAGAGGTCCTTAATTTTGATAAAGATGAAAAAGAAATTATTGCATGTGCTGCATTTTTACATGATATTGGTCATGGGCCTTTTTCTCATACTCTTGAATCTCTAATTAGGGAATCGCTAAATGTAGATCATGTTGATTTAACAGAGAAATTGATTTTTGGGGAACATACAATTTTTGAGCCTTATGAAATAGACTATGTAGGATCCTCATGTGTTTTTGATATTCTTGATAAAAATAGTATTGATAAAAGGGAAATAGTCAGCATTATCAGAGGTAAAACACATAAAAAACCATATTTAAGTCAGATTTTAAACAGCTCCATTGATGTTGATCAGCTGGATTATCTAATAAGGGATTCTTATTATACAGGTGTTGCCTATGGTATGATTGACATTGAGCGTTTTTTACAGACTTTAATTATTGATAAAAATAGATTAGCTGTAAAAAAAAAGGGCATAGGTGTAGTGGAAAATATTTTAATGGCTAGAGCATTGATGTATTCTTCAGTATATTTTCATAAGACTGTTCGTATAGCTGAGTTGATGCTATCAAAAGCAATTGAGATGCTTATTAATTCAAAACCTTTTAAATTCTTTAAAATGACAGACAATGAACTATTAAATGAATTAAAAAGAGAGGATTCTTATCAACGTGAAATTGTCACCAGAATCAAATATAGGAAGCTTTTTAAACAAGCCTATTTCATATCAAAATCAAATTTAAGTAAAAACGATATAAATGAAATTAAAAAGTTAGAAAATATCAATTACAGAAGAAAAAAAGAGTTAGAAATTGAAAAATCACTTGGAATCCCCAAAGGATATATTATAATCGATGTTCCTTTTTTAGAGCTTCATCAAGCTGAACCAAGAATAGATAAAACAGATATCTTAATTGTTAATGAAAATGAATCTAAAACACTAGATCAATATACACCACTTGCAAAAGCCATTAAATCTAGAGAGATACCTGATTGGATTGTTATGATTGTTACCGATGAGAAATATAGAAATATTGTATCTAAAAAATCAGAGGATCTATTATTTTGATATGGTATTAATTTAGTAAGAAGGAGAGAATGGGGAAGATGAAGGTGGTGAGGAGAGATTTTAATAAAAAAATCTAATGTCTCCCCCATTCTTAAGAGATATATATCTGTATAGACTATATAAATTTTATTATAGAAATCTCATTTATTGACAAATTATAATTTTTAAAAGGTTGGAAGATTATTTTTTGTATAATTATATATTTTTATTTTACAAAAAATAATGACAGTTCATTGAAAAATTATGATATTTTTAAACTTCGATGAGTTTTTATTTTTATATTTTATTATGAAAATGTAAAGATGATAAGAGAATATCTAAAACTTGCCCGTTCATTTAATGCTGTTTTAACTGGTGTTTCACCAGTTATGGGTGCAATTGCAATGGAAAATTATGATTTATTTCATCTATTTTTGCTGTTTTTAATTGGTTTTTTTGGTCACACATATGGTTTTGTTCTAAATGATATCATTGACAATAAAATCGATAAAACATCTGCTGAGATAAGTGACCGGCCATTGTTGAGTGGAACAATCACAATTAAAAAAGCATGGATTTTTGCAATTATATCAATGATTATTGCATTTGTGGTTGCATTTTATATTTCCTATGACACGCATATCTATTATCCAATAATAATTTTGATAATTTCATCGGTTCTTATTACTATATATAATATAACCAGTAAGAAGTTACCTGGAATGGATGTATTTGTAACAGCTGCTGTTTTTTTCCTAATTTTATATGGGGCAAGTATTACTATTGAAAATATCAATAATGTCACAAGGCTTGCTTGGATTGTATGCATCTTAGGAGCAATTCAAGTATTATTTATGCAATTTATTACAGGTGGAATGAAGGACATTGATAACGATTATAAAAGTGGAGCAAAAACCGTTGCTATCAAAATGGGTGTAAGATTGATTAATAGCAAATTAATCATTACAACAAGTTTTAAGTTACTTGCATATTCTATACAATTAATCGACTTAATAGTTGTATTTCTACCATTTTTTATTGTATGGAATTTATACAGTCTTACAATACTGCAATACACTCAATGGATTATTATTTCTTTAGCAGGAATAATTATGTTTTATATATCTTATAAACTTCTTTCAATGAAAAAATTTGAGAGAAATAAGGCAAGAAGATATATCGGCAGTCATTATATGATTAACTTTACAATTGTTCCAATCATGCTTATGAGTTTGAATCCCTGGGCTGGACTGCTTATGTTTTTCCCAGGGTTAGGATATATTCTGTCAAATATCATTTTACATGGAACAATTACACAACCGAAAACAATGTAGTAAGAAAAAAATATTTTAATTTGAAGTAAATAAATGCGCCCAGTCAAATTCTGTATATGGTTTTTTATGAAAAATTTGTAAATATTTTGTAGGCAATTTATTAACAATTTCTTTTAATTGTATTTTTTCTATCTCTGACGCTATTGTTGGTTTTAAACCTCTATTTTTCCTACCACTAAAACTGATATTTTTTTGTTTTAATTCCAAATCAAAAAAGTTAAACATATCAGAAATAATATATTTGTCATTTAGATTTTTTGGAGATTCTAAAATATAACAATCTTTATATTTATCATATTTTTTAAAAAACGCATTAGCACGATTTTCAATTTCAATCCAATGAAGTAAAATTATTTGATATATTTTGTTATCATCAGTTAAGTGATATACATCATTCCAATCACAATTATAATCTTTAAAAATTTGCTCTTCCCCGGTTAAAGTCCATTTTATATATTTTTTCCCATTATCAGCCTTATATCTATAAGGATAATGAAATTTCCTAACTTGTTTATATCTATTTAAAGCACTTTTTGCCATTTTTAAGGGGTTTCTTATTAAATGAATTAATTTCATATCAGGAAAATATTCCATTGCGACATCAGAAAACGATTTTAAAAAAGCATGATTTGTCTCGACATAAACATTCGCATTATATTTTTTAATGTTTCTAACTTTTTTTATAAATATTTTTTTTATTTTCTCTGTTTGTGCGGTATGATACCAATATATAGGTTTACCGAACATGGTGGGAAAAGGTTCATGTTTACCAACACACCCTTTAATATTGTTTTTAAATAGGTAAGATAAATATTTTGTTCCTGATCTTTCACTTGCACAACAAAAGATAACCGACATAAAATAAACACTACTCTAACGCTTTACCATTAGTGTAAGTTCTTCCCTTCCATTTAACACCCTTTCCAGAAAGTGTTTTAACTGCGGAATTTAAAAATATTCCCATAGTAATAATACCACCAATGAAATATAATGGAGAAAATATTGGATTTCCAATATAATATTTTTTATGAACAATAAACTGAGCAATAATTGAAAACAACCAAATAATCAGAGAGAAACCTAAAATAAACCACCAAAAAGTTATATTTAATATAAATACAACAAATAAAGATAAAATAATTGCGATAAAGGGAAATACAACCATATCAAAAATGACAAATAAACCAATTATAAGAATTAGTATCTGTTTACCCTTTGCTTTTATTTCACGTTTTTGAACAAGCCCTAAAAAAATATTCTTACTCCAACCTTCCCATATATCTCTAAATTTTTCATACATTCTAAGTTTCATCATGTCATGGGCTCTTGCAAGTCCAATTTTAAAACCTGATTCTTTTAATAGTTTTGCTATTTCTACATCATCAGCAATTTTACCTCTTATTTTTTTATAACCACCAATCTTATTAAAAACAGAATGTTTAATTAGAATAAATGGACCTAAAGCAAACGCATTTTTACTTTTAGGATCATTAACTTTCCCTAAAGGTGAAATAAAAATTATTAAACCTGTTGGGATAGGTTGAATTATTTTTTCCCAAAATGATTTGCAAACCAACTCTGAAAGTATGCTAAGCATATCTAGCTTTTTCTTTATTGCATGTTTAACAGCACTAGAAATCAAATCTGGATCATGTGCTGTATCTGCATCAATTAAGAGAAGCCATTCGCCTTTAGCCTCCTTACTACCTTGTTGCATAGCATGAGGTTTTCCTACCCAGCCCTCTTCTAATTTTTCTTCCTTGATTATTCTAAATCTTTTATCATCTTTAACAATATTTTTTATTATATCAACTGTATTATCTGTCGAATCATCTACTATTATAATCTCAAGATTTGGATAAGATTGGGCTTTCATAGACTCGATGCAAGGTGATACTCTTTTAGATTCATTTCGCGTTGGTATTATCACTGATACTTTTGGAAATTTTCCAGATGATTTATTCTGTGTTCTTATTAGTTCTGGTAACAATTTATAACTTCTCATAGTTCTAATAATATAGAGAATCCAAAATATTAGGGATGAAGCTAGAATTACTAAAATTAAATAACTCCACATATCACCACTTTTCCCTAAATTTTTAATATACCCAATGATGGAATATTCAATAGTATATAAATATGATATATTAAAATGCTGAGATATACTGCTCCACCGATAACAATTGAAAAATAAAAAATCCAACAATTTTTTGATGGAAATGTACCCCTTCTAGGTTTTAAAATTATTAAACCTAAAAATGCAAATACTATAAAAAAAAGAAATGAAGCATAATATTCAATTGTATATAACAAAATAAGTGGTATAAGAACAATAAGATGAAATAATGTTAAAAAATTAATTGTAATTTTTGCTTTATCTAGCCCAGCCCAAACAGCAAAAGTAATTGTACCAGTTTCTTTATCTGAAGAATAATCACTAATATGATTTCCAACCTGTCCAATACTACTAAATATTCCGATAGAAATTGCTATTAACCAGGTAATCAATGGTATAGAACCTTGAAAAATTGAACCTCCAGATACAAGACAACCCCAAATAATATAAGAAAAAAAACCTATAAAATGCCATATTACATCAATTACGGGCATATTTTTTGTTCTTAATGGAGGTGCTGAATAAGCCCATCCTAAAAATAATAAGAATCCACAAAAAATAAAAATTTCTAATCTATAAAAAATTGATATGGTTAAGGGTACTATTACCAAGAAAAATAGAAGAAATCTTGCTGTTTTTCTTGATATTTGACCTGAAGCAATTGCATTAATATTTTCTCTTCTAGGATTAATCTTATCAGATTTTACGTCGTAATAATTATTAATAGCAAAAGTAAAAGCCATTATGCAAAAAGTAGTTGCAATAAAAACTAAAAGAGGCACTATATATTTACTAAATGACAAAACAGTTATTCCGAATATAAAACCAATAAAGGAGATTAGTGACCATTTAAAGGTATCTTTAAATCTAAAAAATTTTGTAAAAATAACAATAACTATATCTTTATTGTCATTTTTATTTTTCATGTGAGTCGCCTGTTTTTACTAACAAATTAAGAATATAATCAAACTTTATATTTAATTTGCTTTAAAAGTTTGGAAAACTTCAAATATGAATCAATTTTTTATCCTTTTAATGCCAAAGCTTCTTTTTGAATACGCAAGGTTACTAAGAGTTTCTGGATTAGGCGCATTTTCAATTGGACCGATATTTGGAGCTATTAGTCTTATTGATGTTGGAGTTAAAATTAACTTCATAGATATTGCTGTTCTTTTGTTTATTACAGTCGTATCTAACATATATGGTTTTGTGTTAAATGATTATGCAGATATTGAGGTTGATAGATTATCTAAAGAACCTGTAAAACGACCTTTGGTTACAGGAGTTATTTCAAAAAAAATTGCTATTTTTATTTGTGTTTTGAGTATTGCAATAGTTTACATTTCAACCTTTATATATTTTTATAGAAATCATCTTTCTTTTTTTATAGGAATTTTTTATCTTACTTTTGCATTAATTCTAGTATATATTTATAATATGTATGGTAAAAAGATAATAGGTTCTGATAGCTTAATTGCTATTTCAGGTGCTATAGCTATTTTATTTGGTGCATATATGATTTCGATAGATGGAATTCTCAGTATTTTTACATGGTCATTTTTTATTTTAGAATTCAGTCAATATTTTTTTGGAAATGCTGTTGTAGGTGGTTTGAAAGATGCTGATCACGATTATCTTAGAAATGTAAAAAACATTGCTTTAACTAGTGGTGTAAAAGTTACCGATGATAAGAAAATATTCATACCACTAAGGTTTAAGGCATTTGGAATGGGTTTACGTCTTATATTTGCATTTGGAGCTTTTATTCCAATTATTTATGGATTTCAATACAAAATATGGGAAATGTTACTACTAATTATATTTGTTATCGCTCTATTAATAATAAGTGCAAAAGTTTTGTCAATAAAGACAATGGAAAACAGAGATAAATTAATAAAATTAGGTGGATTAATGGGTATATTACGCTATTCAATAATTCCTATTATGCTCATTCCATTGATAGGTTTATTATACTCATTTATACTACTTATTTTTCCAATTATTTGGTATATAATATTTACCCCGTTTACAGGTCAAAAACTCTTTCGTCACTTGATGTAAATTTTTAATATCATTACATAATATTTTTTAAAAATAACTATTTAACATAATATAAGATTATATAATTATGTTTGATGTAATTGTGGTGGGAGGTAATTTAGCGGGTGCTACCGCCGCTATTAAAGCATCTAATAAGGGATTAAAAGTTGCTCTAATTGAAAAAAATAAACAACCTTTTGATCCTGCACATTGCGGAGAAATGTTATTTGATATAGAAGCTGAAGCTTTAAATTTAAAAAAAATTGGCTGTCAAAAAAACGAGATAAATAAATTAATTATAAATATATCTCCTAAGAACTATATTTTTAGATTTAAAAAAAATAGAATTATTATTTTTGATAGAAATTTTGTAGAAAAAAAATTATTAGAAATAACAGAAAAAAATGGTACATATCTTTTTCTTGGAGTTAAAATGATAGATTATAAACAACCTGATGAGATTATTTTAGAAAATAAAGAGATAATTAAGGGAAAAGTAATAATCGATGCGACTGGAATCCTCTGTCAAATCGGAAAGAAAATAGGATTAAAAACCAAATTAGATAAAAGAGATATTGGAGTTTGCATTCAAGCTAGGGTAAAAAGTGATTTAGATGCAGACACAATCAACATTTGGTTTCATAAACCATATGCACCCTTTGGATATGCCTATCTTTTTCCGTTTAACAAAAATATGGCAAATATAGGTTTAGGAATACCTGGTGGACAAAAATTTGATTACAATAAAACCTTAATAGATTATGTTAAAAAAGTGACAAATAATAATTATGAAATAATCAGTTCATTTATATCTTATGTTCCTCTTGCCCCGCCAATTAATCAGTTGGTTAATAACAATATTTTAATTACAGGAGACGCAGCGAGATTAGCTCATCCTATTTCAGGAGGAGGCATAAAAAATGCAATTTTTTCAGGGAGTTTAGCAGGGATTATCTCAGCAAAATATATACAAGGGGAAATTTCATCATTAAAACCTTATCAAGATTTATTACAGAAAAAAATATCCAAACTTAAAAATGAATACAATTTTAGAAGACAAGCAATAAAAAACGATGATAGCTATTTAACAAAATTTAGATTAATAATTTTTATTGCATATTTTATAAACAGAGTTTTTCCAAACCTTTTTGATAAATCATTATCAAATCTTTCAAAAAATGAAAAACTTATATTAAAATCTCTCAGAGAATCTTTTTCAATTTTATAAAATATTCAATAAAATAAAATCAACAAATAAAAAAACACATGATTTAAATTGGATTAATTATATTTCATCTCATGAAAAGTAAAAAGCAAGCAACAAATATGTTTAAAAATTATCCACCACCAGTACCTGCAATGGATATTACACCATCAGATGATGCATTTCATGGATCAAAAAAACGAATATCAGCAGAATGGTGGTATTTTGATGCTAATTTTACAAATAATTATAGTCTACATATTGGGTGTCGAACCTTTTCAAAGAAAAAAAATGGAATGATTTCCCCTTTTTTAGAAATTTATAAAGATGGAAAATTAGAAGCTAAAGCTGTTAAAAGATATTCCTTTAGTAAATTTAAAACATCTTTAAATTATCCAATGGTAAAACTGGCAAATAATACAATAATACAATTTGATCAAGAAAAGTTTAAGGAAAAAAAACAATGGATTTATAATGTATCCTTACAAATCGAAAATTATGGAGTTAATCTAATTTTTAAGGGTATTACAAAGGGTTTTAAATATCAAACAAAAGCAGAAAGCTGGACAGTGGCTTTACCAAAGGCTTCTGTTTATGGGGAAATAATAGTTAATGGAAAAAAAATTAATGTTAGTGGTATCGGATATCATGATCACAATTGGAACTATTCGCTTTTGACACCTCTTACCTATGGTAAAGGTTGGTATTGGGGAAAAATAATGAGTAAAACTTTAACTGTATCTTGGGCTGAAGTAATTAAATCGCGTTATAAAGGAGAAATATTGGCAGTTTTAAGTCAAGATAATCAAGGATATTTTCCTACAAAAGCAGAAAATATATATTTTAAACCCGATAAGTTTGTTCGTAACCATGGAAGAAAAATGCCTACAAAATTTGATTTGAAAATTAATGACATAGTTAAAGGAATACCTATAAAAGTGGATGTTCAAATGGATGTGTTTGAAATTCATTATAACAAAGTGCTAATAATTGCACCTTATTGGAGATATCATGTTAAAACAAAAGGATATATAACCCTTGGCTCTAAAAAAGAGTTAGTAAATGAAACGCAAATAATGGAATTTTTAAAATTTAGTTAACATTTAACTAATGATAAGAAAAACTTCTTTTAAGCCCTTTTGATCATCCAATAAAATAATTGACAAAAGACAAGAGGTAGTCCGATTCAATTATAGTCCAAAAGAGACTTTTTAATTAATTAGGTGCCCTAAATATAACGACCTGCTAATATATACCGCCAGTTTTGAGTATGAATAGGTCCAAGTCGATATATTGCCTAGATATGATGCAAAAGAAGGAATTTCCAAATGCACAAAACCTATATGGGAATGGATATACATAAAAATTTTATTCAAGCAATTGCCATGGATGAGAAGGGAAATATACTACAGGAAAAAAGATTCTCAAGTGATTTACAAGACATCAATGATTTTATTCAAAAACTAAATAGCAAAGATATCCAAGCAGCAATTGAATCCACATATACATTGTATTACATTTATGAAAAATTAAAATTAATCAAATCAGAAAAACATATAAAAATGAGTAAACTAAACTCGGGAAAAAAAAATTTATAAAGGATTTAACAAAGTAATATAAATTCTTAATTTTTTTTAATAAAATCTGTCCAAAATTTCTTCAAAGCTATGTTGTAAAAATTCTTAGAAAAGATGAAAAAATTATTCAATCTTTCAGTTAAATAACTCAACTAATTTTTAGAGAAAATATTATAAAAAAACAAATGTTCAAAGATAACTGAAAAATGAACAATAAAAAAATATGTATTATTGGAGCGGGAATAGGTGGATTAACTGCTGGAGCACTCCTTACAAAACAAGGATATAAGGTAAAAATTTTTGAAAAAGAACCATATTTCGGGGGTCGAGCTTTATCCTTTAATGCCTCTTCTGTTACTTATGATAATTATCAAAAACTACTTTCAAGATTTAATATGAATGTTCCCTTCTCTGAACCAGAGTTAAAGGATATTTTTAATAAAAAAATGCTTAATGGATACAAACTGGATCTTGGTTATCATGCAATTGGAGGCGGAGTATTTTCAAATGTTAATAAAGTTTTGTCAGAGTTTAATTATCATGTTGATATACTTGAATCAAGAGTTGGATTAATAGAAGAAAAAGGATTTAGATTCCCCTTTCTTTCAAAGATTGATAAATTAAAGATATTGCCAAAGATTCTCAGACTTCTTTATGCAAGTGAAAAGAAGTTAAAAGAACTGGATAATGTTTCAATATCTGATACAATTCAAAGATATGGAAAAGGAAAAATGAAACTTATTCTAGAGATATTTTCTAGATCAATTACAACAATTAATAATCTAGATATAATCTCAACAGGTGAAATGTTTAGAGCGCAAAGAAATCTATTCAACGGATCTAAACCCGTTGGATATCCAAAAGGTGGACTTGGCAGCATTACTCAAAAATTTGCTGATTATATTACCAGAAAGGGAGGAGAGATAAATCTAGGAAAGCCTGTAAAAAAGATAATAATTAAAGATAACAAAGCTGTTGGAGTTTTAGTTGATGATAAGGAAGTTTATTTTGACATTATCATTTCAAATATATTAGTTCAAGATCTTTTTAAATTAGCTGACGAAAAATATTTTCCAAAAAAATATGTTAAAGATATAAAATCACTTATTGGAACAGGTAGTTTATGCGCATATTACTCATTAAAAAAGGTTGATTCAAATCTGATTGGTAAAACATTTCATTTTATTGAGAGAGGCATTGGTATCGATGGAAATGATGTTGTTGGAATGATTGATTTTATGACAACTTGTGAAGATGCTGGTCTTTCGCCTATTGGAGAATATCTAGTACAGTCATACATAATCTGTACCCCTGAAGAGGCAAGAGATAAAAAAATACTAAAAATTTTAAAAACTCTTTTAGATAAAAATCTAAATAAACTAATTCCTGATTATCACGCAAATCTAAATTGGGTTATTTATCCAGCAATTTGGCATCTGGATGGAGTTGCAAAGACAATTCATAATCAAAAACCTGAGATTAAGACTCCTATTGATAATTTATATATAATTGGAGACTGTATTAAAGCTCCAGGTATAGGTTTTAATTGTGCATTAAATTCAGCACGTATGTCAATTGATCTTATAAAAAAAAATTAGAATAATTTTTTACTTTATTTTGATATTATTTTTCTTTATATAATATTGCATCATATGGATAATTTGGTTACATCTTTTTCGATGCTCTAATTCACATAATTTATTTAATAATTCTAAACTTTCCTTATTAAAACTTATAGTTACATTTGTACTATTACTGTTATTTTTTGTCATAATAAACCTTAATATATTAATTATTTTTAAATAATTTGTAAATTTTAATTTTAATATTAGCAATATTTTACATATTAATAAATGTTTTTACATAATTTTAAATATTAATAAGTAGTTACTGGTACCGAGGTGGGGTACCAGAGGGTGTATTTTAAAAAGCACTGAAAAAGTGCATCCCATCAATTCTCCTCCCAAAATAGATACCTCGACCCTCAAATGCTCTATCCCTCACAAATTTTTTTATTTAAATTTAATCTAATAAATTTCATTAATTTTACAATAAAATTCAAATCTATATGATTTTATTCCTAAAATAAAAAAGAAGATTTTTAATATATCATTTGATAACCCCTCCTAAATAAAATATGGATTTTAATTCAATTACAAATTTAGATATTTATGCATGGGTTTTACTTCCATTACTTATATTCTTTGCTAGGCTTTGTGATGTAAGTCTTGGAACAATTCGTATAATATTAGTATCAAAAGGAATAAAATATTTAGCTCCAGTAATTGGCTTTTTTGAAATTCTTATCTGGCTATTAGCTATAAAACAAATCATACAAAATTTAGCAAATCCTTATTATTATCTTTTTTATGCTGGCGGTTTTGCTATAGGAACATATACAGGTATACTATTGGAGGAAAAATTATCAATTGGATTAGTTATGATACGGATAATTACCAAAAGAGATGCAACAAAATTAATAGAATATCTTGAATCAGTCAAATACGGTTTAACCATAGTTGACGCACAGGGAATTAAAGGACCAGTTAAAATTATTTTTACTGTTATAAGAAGAGAAGACCTTTCAACAGTAGTTGAAACGATCAAACGTTTTAACCCAAATGCTTTTTATTCAATTGAAGACATCCGATCGGCTGAAGAAGCACTATTTCCTACTAGAAAATCAAGAAAATATAAAAATTATAAACAACTTTTTTTTCTACAGCGGAAAGGAAAATAAACAATAATTAGAAAAATTATTAGTTTTAAGGTATCTGAAAAAATTTTAAATAAAATAGAAAAAACATTTAATAGAAATACTTATTCATTTAGTTAATGACTGATTCCACTTTTAAAAGTATTCGAGAAAAATACCTTGGAAAACTTACAATAAAAGAACCGTACAGCAGAACCAGATGGCTTTCGGTAAGAGTAAGAGGATACGTTGATTTATTTCGTGCATTTACACTGCTTGCTCCAATAGCTGTATCAATATTTGTCATGTTTGCAAGTATCGTATATAATAAGGTTGATCTGGCACCAAATTGGTGGATTACTGTTATTCATGCATTTGGAACTATTGCACTTGTAAATGCTGCTTCAAATGCATTAAATCAGGCAACTGATGTAGCAGCCGATAAAATTTCAAAACCTTATAGGCCAATACCTTTAGGAATTATCAGACCTGATGAAGCGCAGAGTCTTGCATACATAATTTATCTATTTGCCTTATTTAGATCAGCAACTATCAATCCATGGTTTGGTTTTTTTATTTTCCTTATAATGGTATTTACAATAACCTATTCACTTCCACCTAGAATGAAGCAATATTTGTTCATCAATCAGATTTGGATTGCCATACCGCGGGGTTTTCTTGGAATATTGGCTTCCTGGAGTGTTTTTGGAAAACCTTTTTCTCCAACGCCATTGATAATCGGAGCAATTGCAACAACCTATCTTATTGGAGGAATGGCAACTAAAGATATAGTTGATAGTGTAGCAGATAAACAAACAGGAACTCATACATTAATCAATACATTTGGCAACAAAAAAACAGCTTTGATATGTTTTCCTTTTATGTTCTTTCCATTTGTTTTTATCCCAATTTTTTTTAACCATGGTCTTGAAACATACCTATGGCCCTTAATTTTCTTAGTTATTCCTAGTTTTTTAATTTTTTATCTAATGATCAGACCAAGTGAAAGTAAGACTCTTGAAAACGTTCATGCATGGTCAATAATGTATATACAATACATATTTTTTGCAATGGTTTTTTCCATTATTACGATATTTCACGATTCGTTACCTTTTTAAATTATTTTTAAAAAATAATCATTGAGGACAATAATTTTTTATTCTTGCAAGTTAATGCATACTATTTTATCAACTAATAAAAAAAAATATTTAAAATTGTTTTTTATTAAATAAGAAAATAGTTACACCCAAAAGTATACAGGTGATCACAACCCCTATAAAAACTGTTATGAAATCAGGATAAGGAACCTTTAGCATATTGGGGAGCAATGAGATAACCGCCGAGATTTGATTTCCTCCGTAAAGTACCAAAATAACACCGACAAGTATTGATGGAGAAAAAATACCAATCAAGACTCCTGCAGAACTAGACACCATAATCATTGACAAACTAAGGGTAAGAGATTGAAATGAACTATTCAACATAACATCAGAGGGCAGTCCTGTGTTAAATATATCAATCACCATACCTAATAATAATGCTAGTATACTAGCAATTACTAGGCAAAGATAAACTGCAAAGAATTTTGATAGTATAATATTCCATCTTTTTATTGGTCTTATTAGAAAGAGATCATACACCCGACTTGTTTTTTCATTAATAATTGTGACAACTAGCATTGCCGATGCAAGTGTGCCACCAATACTGGATATTAATAATGCTGATACCACTGTAAATGGTAGTTCAGGACCTGTATCTGGTGCCCATAAATGAAAAAGTATTGTTAATACTGGTAAACCTATCCATAGGAAAATCATTACTTTAGATTTGTAAAAACCGAGAAGTTCATCTTTGAACAGTAATACAAAACTCATAAACTGCCACCTCCTTTCACATATTGAAGATATACATCATCTAAGTTAGGTGACAAAGGACGAATGCTACGAATTTGACACTTAAGTGATAGCAGCTTTTTAATAATTTGATGAACTATCTCGTCAGCATCTGTGCTACTCTTAAGATAAACCAAAATTTTATGTGGTGCTTTTTCCTCTATTCTTTCTATTTGTTTCAAGGATTTTAATTCAATCCATTTTCCTGAATCTTTGGATAGAACAATTTCAATTTCGTTTTTCATTGGGAACTTAGCAATTAACTCATCAAGTGTTCCTACTTGTAAGAGATGTCCCCAGTTTAAAACCCCTATCTTTGTAGCAACATCCTGTACGTCACTGAGGATATGCGAAGAAAAGAAAATCGTCGTACCTTTTTTACTAAGATCCTTAATAATCTTTTTAATCTGATAACGACTAGTCGGATCAAGTCCCCCAAGAGGTTCATCAAGGATAAGAAGTTTCGGACGATGAAGCAAAGCCTGTGCAAGACCAACTTTTTGAATAGTACCACCAGATAACTCAACAATTTTTTTAAAACGAACCTCAGATAAATTCAACAAGGAAAGAACATTCTGAATACTTGATTCCAACTCATTTTTATTCAATCCAGAAAGTTTACCAAATGTTGTAAGCGCATGATCCACTGTTCTCCATTGTTGAAACGAAACATGCTGAGGAAGATACCCAAGAAGTTTATTCACCTCATCTTTTTTCCCAGGCATAGGAAATCCACCTATGAAAACAGCCCCTTGACCCTGCCTAAGAAGACCAACAATAATCTTAATCGTTGTAGTTTTACCAGCCCCATTAGGACCGATATATCCAAAGATATCACCCTCTTGTAGTGAAAAAGAAATGTTATCTAAAGCAAGAAGATCCTTATAACGTTTTGTAACACCTTCTAAAACAAGAAAGCTATCAACTTGCTTATTACTCATCATCAATGTATCTCCAAATTATTTTCCACAATAAGGACAAACCTTTGCATCCATAGGTAAAAGTCTACCACAATTTGAGCATTTTCTACCAGATTTAGGAACCTCTCCACGTACTAAAAGCCAAATAATAAAACCAATAACTCCTAAAAGAATCACAATAATAATCCACATTACCCCACTTTTTTCCCTTTTCTCTGCATCTTTATAAACCCAGATTGCTACCAGTAACCATAAAACAAACCATACTACAATATAAATGTAAAAATAGGATAAACTTAATGACAAAACAAAAAAAGTCTCATTTGGATAGTGCGCACTTATCATTGTAGTTAATGAACATATAATCAATAGACCTATCAAATAAAAAATAAAAAAATTTTTTAATCTATTCAACCTCTCACCCTTAACTATAACTATATTTAATTCAGTTTAACTACTTTTCTAAAATATAAATAAAATTTAATATACGGTTTATAAATATTCATCTTTATGGAAAAAAAATCAATTATTTTGAATTTATCATCTGAACTAATCGATAAAATTGATCAGTTAAACACCATGGATGACAGGTCAGATTTTATTTCATCTTTATTGGAAAAACAATTAGATGCCTCTTTAAACAATAATATAGACGAAACAAATGAATTAATAACAAAGATGAGCGAAAATCAAGATTTTTTAGGATTGTCTGGGGAAATAGATCTCATAAACAGCCAAGGTATATCTATTGGGAAATTTGACATCGATACACTTGAAGGATTTGAAAATCTAGCAAAAAAAATACAAGAAATTTCAAAAGATCCTGCTGTACAAATAAGAGCACAAAGTTTTTTTTAATTTTCAGATAAGGCTATTTCCAAAAAAAATTTGGTTTAAAGAAAAATAATAAATAGGATTTTATCCATAATAATAAAACGAATAAATAAAAAAGTATAACGGTATAGAAACCTAGCATTAATATTTTTGTTGCAATACCATCGTCCTAAACTGGTACCGCGCTTAGAATTGTAATTTATTATTTGTTTGATTTTAAATTTTCCGATTCAATTCTGATGATTTTTATAGTAGTTATAATTGCAACAACGATAGCGAAAATTTGTTTTCGAATGGGTGCATATATTTAAATTTAATTTCAATTAAAATGTATTTTATTAAAAAAATATGATACACAATAGAATTTTTAATATATTAAAATAATTCTTATTAGTTTAAATATAAAAAAGTAATAAAATAATAAAAAAAAATTACTACCGATTACGGTTCACCACGTATAACTTTCTTCCACTTCGGTTCTTTCCAGGGCATAAATTTTGCTTTTATCTTGTTTCTCATCCCTGAAAATACGAATTTACCAATAGCCTGAGGAAATTTTTGGAATGCTGGATCATTATGTAAAGATGCAAAGAATTTTTTCAACTCCATTTCGTTTTCAGGGAATCTCAATGAATCTAACCTTACAGCATATATCGATATATCAAGAGGATAAATCTCATCGAATCCTTTTGTTTCATGTGGAAAAGGTGTAAATGCTAATGACACAAATCCTCCAGTACTTTCAGGGTCTTTTATCATTATATAAGTCCAAAGTGGACTATACTCCGCACATTTTCTCGAAGCTTCACCTACATCTGGTTTAACTTTATGTTTATTTGAAACCCATAAGGCATATATATCAGTTATATGAGGTTTTAATGCTTGAAATTTTTTCCATTCCTTTTCACTTCCAAAGGCTTTTATGAATTCATTTACCTTTTTTCTAGTATCTTCTGATAACTGATTTAGGTCTATCATAGTTATTGATGTAATAATTTGGAATATTTAAAGATATCTTCTGAAAAAATAAGCATGAATAATACCTTATAATTTTTAATTTTATAAAACAAAATAAAGAATCAGCTAAACTTATTAATCATATACTCATATATATACCACGAAATGAAGGTAAATCCATATGAAAATAATAGATGGAAGAGTTCGACTTAGAACTGAACAATTATTAAAAACCTGGACTACTGAACTCAAGCCTTACTTTAAAGAATACATAGGCTGGTACCATATGAAAGATCGTTTAATCCCTATACCAGTTGATGAACAAATTAAGGATGCTAATAATGCTGGTATTGATAAAATGGTTGTTGCCGGAAGTTCTAAACAAGATAATGATCATATTATCGAATTAGCCAAACAATATAAAGAGATTATACCTATTGCTTCAATAAATATTGAGGACGGGGTACACTCTGCACTAACAGAAATTAATCGTTGTAATAAAAAAGTAGCCGCTTTTCATATATCTCCATTTATTGTAAAAATGAATGCTAATGATAAGATGTTTTATCCAGTTTATGGCATGTGTGAACTTTTAAATAAACCTATCATAGTCCATGGCTCATTACATTTCTGGCGAGATTCATATATGTGGCATGGTCACCCACGATATCTTGATGAAGTAGCAGTTGATTTTCCTGAATTAAAAATTATTATTTCCCATGGTGGAAACGGATTTGGACCTCCCGTTTTAGCTGTTGCACAAAGACATCCCAATGTTTATCTTGAATTCAGTGCTTTAAGACCTAAGTATATGGCTCCTGAATTTATTCAAGCTGCAAATACATATCTAAAAAAGAAATGTATCTTTGGAACAGATTATCCTTTAATAGAATTTAAAGAACAGATTGATCTATGGAAATATGCTCTACGAGAAGAAAATTGGGAATTTTTCTTCCAACAAAATATATTAAATGCGTTTTATAATGATCCTGTTCCCAATGATTAACAATGTATTTGGATTCAGATCTTTAATCTAAGGTGCCCTAATGAACATCGATCCAAAAAGAATCGCGGAATTAAAAATCACATTTGAAAAAAAAAGTATTCCAGAAATTATTACTAGATCTGTTGAGGAATTTGAAGATAAACTTGCAATGACTACTGCTTTTGGTTATAGTGGTATTGTATTAATGAATTTTGTTAAAGACATAATACCTAATTTGCCTATTTATTTTATTGATACAAGATTTCATTTTGAAGAAACTTTAAAACTTGCTGAGAAGATAAAAAAAGAATGGAAGCTAAATATTATTTATATTTCAACACAATACACAGAAGAAGAATTGGAAAAAATCATTGGCAAAGAAGCATATAAAATCAATCCAGATTTATGTTGTCAGTATCGAAAGGTAGAACCATTACTTCGAATATTAAAAAAAAAGGATGCATGGCTTAGTTCAATAAGAAGAGATCAAGCAACAACTCGAGAGTTTATAGATGTAATAGAAATTGATTCTAGAGGCACAGTAAAAATCAATCCATTATATGATTGGACTGGAAATCAAACATGGCTGTATATCAGAAAATATGATTTACCATATAATCCTCTTCACGATCAATATTATCCAAGTGTAGGTTGTAAACCATGTACCTCTCCTATTGATAAAGGTGGTAGTGAAAGAGATGGCCGGTGGAGAGGAATGCCAAAGGTAGAATGTGGAATACACGTTCATAATAAAAAAAATAAGTGCAATGAAGAGCAAAAGGATTAATTGCTTGCTAATTTTAATATAGTTTTAATCTTTTTTACTTATATCTGTACTAGGTATGTCGGGAGCGGGATTTGAGCCCGCGACCTCCTGATATCTTAGCGCAAGGCTAAATTTCGAACCCTTTAGCTGAGCTTATGAGTCAGGCGCTCTAACCAGGCTGAGCCACCCCGACATAGTGAAATGCAGAATGTGGACTTACTTTAAAATAACTTTCTAAAACTATAATTTTTATTCTAAAACTAATTTTTTTTTACCTCGTAAAAATATAACTCTTAAAGACAAATTTTTGATTCTTCTCCTTAATTCATTGTCATTTGTTACAACAATACCATTTATTTTTTTAGCCAAATTAAGAATAGAATCATCACCGCTTCCTTCAGTATCTGCTATTTCATATCTTTTTATTAATCCCAAAGCTGCCTTTGCTTTTTGTCTTTTCTTACCATCTCCAGATTCAGATAAAAATTTTAGTTCATTTACAATTGGGCTTGGTATAACTATTTTAAATTTGCCAATTAAATGTGCAATTTCATCTTCCAAATTTACAGAATATTCAAAAAGCATTAATATAGCACTGCTATCAAGAATTACTCTTTTTTCATTTCTATTCGGCCATAACCTATCAGATGCCATCTGCCGTCAATCCTTCTACTTATAGCTATTCTTTGTCCCTCTTTAGCACAAACCGGGAGTTTCAATTTTACTCCTATTTTTTCACCATGGAATTCTGAAACAATACCAACTGTCGTTGCTGTTCCTATTGTAAGCATTAGAGGTTCATTTGTTCTTATCGGATCTACATTTTTTTCATCAATTGTTCCTACTACTCTTTTTAAAAGATTTATTGATAAATCAAATTTTTCCATTGTAGGAGGAAGCATGCCAACTTTTCCAACTATTTTTCCGGCGTAGGAATCTGATTTTGTTCTTGCAGGATCAAGTCTTGTACCAATTGCTATCAATCCACCCGGAGTTGCTTCATTAACTGATTTCCCACCAGTAAATAGTGAATCAATAGTGGTTGTGATACGTTCCAGAGTTTTTCTACCTTCAACTTCTACTCTTCGTCCAGGGCAAATCTCAATTTCCTCACCTTTTTTAAGTACACCTTGTAGAAGAGAACCACCAATTACACCACCTTTGAGATCATTAGGTCTTGAACCAGGTTTATTGATATCAAAACTACGTGCTGTATACATAAGAGGTGGTTTATTTAAATCCCGTTTAGGGGTTGGAATAAAATCCTGCATCGCTTTGATTAGAACATCTATATTTATATCCTGATGAGCACTTACAGGAATAATTGGTGCATTTTCAGCACTTGTGCCTTTGATAAATTTTAAAATTTGCTCATAATTTTTTGTCGCATTTTTTTCAGACACAAGGTCAATTTTATTTTGGACAATCACAATATTTTTAATTCCAGATATATCCAGAGCTGTTAAATGTTCTCTAGTTTGAGGTTGAGGACATGGTTCATTAGCAGCAATAACAAGAACAGCACCATCCATTATAGCCGCGCCAGATAGCATTATCGCCATTAAGGTTTCATGACCAGGTGCATCAACAAATGAGACAACACGAAGTAGTTCAGTAGGACCACCACAAGTTGGACATGCATTTTTTGTGCAAAAACACTGAGGCTCATTACATTTTGGACATTTGTAGAAAGCAGAATCAGCATATCCAAGTTTTATTGATATTCCTCTTTTAAGTTCTTCAGAATGTTCATCTGCCCATTTCCCGGTAAGTCTTTGTGTTAAAGTTGTTTTACCATGGTCAACATGACCTATCATACCAATATTTATCTCAGGTTGATTTGGTAAACTCATTCTTGCTCTCCTTTACTTTCGACTTTTTTATCCTCTTGTTTTTCTTCCATTTTTTCTTGTTTTGGAACATCTTTTGGTTTTTCTTCTTTTATTTCTTCATCACTATCAAGTTCACTTTTATCCGATGCTTTGATTAGACTATCAATAGGACGAGAGCTAAATTTAGTAACTTTCATATTTATTTGAACAATATCTTGACTGACAGTGTTTCCTCTTATTGATTTTTTCTTTCTCATCCCATGTTCTTTTGGATTAAACCCTTTACTATCACTCAAAAGTATCCTTCTTCGGCCCATCCCTGAGAGGTCAGCCCTCATTGTAAAACCATCTTTATCTGTTCCCCCAGTAATTTGTAGTTTATAACCTGGAAGAGAGATAAATATACCATCTACTTCATCACCGATTTTTTTACCTATTAAAGAGTTAGCATGATGCCCACTAACTTGTACTTGATGTGACTTTCCATTTTTCGTATCATTTACAACAACTTTAAACTCAACCATAACATTTTCTCCAGTACAATTTTTTCATTAAGCGTTTTCTCGGTAACTATATTATATATTAATAGCTTTTTGTCATTTTATTATTATTTTATGTAACTCATATGTTTTATTTGCAAAGCCAAAATTTTGAAAAGTTATTTAAATGATAAGATTATTGCCTGCGTTCATACCATAAGGTTGTGAAAAACGGGGGAGATTATGTCTGAGATCGTTTGGTATTGGACGAAAGGAAATAGTAAAATATTTACAAAAAACACAGAAGTAGCTGAAGAAGCAATGAAAAAAGGAATGCTAATAATGGGAAAAAAGGTAAAACCAAAAATAGTGAAATATTAAAATATCCTTTTTTTATTTTTTAAAAGAAATTATCAAGAAAAACAATGTTTTATCAACGGAAGATTTTTAGATAGGTATCATATTCGCTTTTGATAATATGACCGATTATGATTACCAGCATCTATTGAAAAGAGTTATTGATAGTGCTCCAAAAAAGGAATTTGTAGAAGATAGATTTAAGCTTCCAAAAGCTGAGATATTTTATGAAGGTAATACAACTGTTATAAAAAATTTTGATAAAATTTCAGATGCTATCAATCGCCCTTCAGATTTAATTTTAAAATTTCTTTTAGGAGCTCTTGGTACAGCAGGTGAGCTTGATGGAGTCAGAATTGTTTTTCAGGGTAAAATACCTGCGAAAACTATACAAGATAAACTTAAGGAATATATAGATGCATTTGTTATCTGTTCAGAATGTAACAGACCAGATACCCATCTAGTTAAACAAGGTAGAACAATGCTGATTAGATGCGACGCTTGTGGAGCGTTTCGTTCTGTTAAGTCTCGTAAGAAAAAAGTTATACAACAACCATCAGAAACTTTAAAGGAAGGAACAATACTGGATCTAACAATAAAAGACATTGGTAAAAAAGGAGATGGCATTGCTTATTTTGATAAATATATTATTTATGTTGCTGGTGCTATAAAGGGATCTACAGTTAAAGTTAAAATCGAAAAAATTTCAGGTACAGTTGCTTTTGGACATATTGTTGAAGTCTAAAATTATTGCATATTCACATACATAATTACCTGCCAGAAATAGCGAAAATTATTTAAACTAAACGTCGTATTCAATTTTACATTTGTCAGACAATGGATGTCTTTTGTCGTTTGTAAGACATAAAAAAATCGTACAAATGATATCCATATGACATATGAAATTTATGTGAGGAGAAAAATGGAATCACAACGCATAACGATAAGATTACCCCAGCACGACATACATTCAATTGATTTATTTGTAAGAGCTGGGGAGTTTGCGACCCGGTCAGAGGTCATTCGTCATGCGGTTAATGATTTTATTAAAAATTATGCAAATAACATAATTGAAAAAGCAGAAAAAATTAAAAAAGTCCAAGAATTGGAACTTGCTGTTGAATCCATTGAACCTTACATGAAAAAATAACTCTAAAAATAGGAGGGGATGGGATGCACCCCTAATGAAGGACGCCTTGGGATGGGCGTCCTTCAAACTACCAGAATATAGGAGGAATGGTATGAGTAAAACAAATATGGAATCTTTTATAGCCGATGCAATAGAAAATAAGGCTGATGAAGAAAATAGACTAAAATTTAATCAAGACGATATGTTTGGAACCCCACGAATAATTATTGTTGGATGTGGTGGTGCCGGAGGAAATACGATTACTCGATTGAATAAAATTGGTGTAAAAGGTGCTGTAACAATAGCAATTAACACCGATAAACAAGCACTTGATTTGGTTGAGGCAGATCATAAATTGCTGATTGGATCAAGAATAACCCGTGGTCTTGGTGCAGGTGGTTTTCCTGATGTAGCAGAACGCGCTGCACGTGAATCACTTCATGAAATCGAGGATTTGATAAAAGATTCTGATCTTGTATTTATAACAGCTGGCATGGGCGGTGGTACCGGAACTGGTTCAGCCCCTGTAGTTGCAGAAATTGCAAAAAAACATAACGCTGTTGTAACTTGCATGGTTTCCACTCCTTTCAATGTTGAAAGAGCAAGGCTAATAAAAGCAGATGAAGGTCTTGATAAGCTTAGAATAAAAGCAGATAGTACTGTCGTTCTTGATAATAACAAGCTTCTTGAGTTTGTTCCTAATCTACCAATAAATCAAGCGTTTTCTGTAATGGACCAAATGATTGCAGAAACAGTCAAAGGCCTATCTGAAACAATTACCATCCCATCACTTATAAATCTTGATTATGCAGATATGAAAACAATAATGGACCAAGGTGGACTGTCGGTAATGCTTTGGGGCGAAGCAGATGAAGATGCTGGAGTTGAAACAATTGTTAAAGAAGCATTAAATCATCCATTGCTAAATGTTGATTATACTGGTGCAAATGGTGCCCTTGTTCATATTACCGGTGGCCCAAATATGAGCTTGAAATATGTCCAGGATGTTGCAAAATCCCTTACCCAGGATTTGGATTGCTACTCAAATGTAATTCTAGGTGCAAGAGTTGTTCCAGAGTTTGAGGGAAAATGCAGGGTTATGGCAATAATGACCGGTGTACAATCACCTAATCTATTGGGTCCAAAAAGTCCTTCACTAACAGATAGGGTTCCAATAAAGGCTGTTGCAAGCTCAAAGTTTGATATCGATTTTGTCCGATAATCAAACTTTCTTATATTTTTATTATAGTTCCTAAAAATTCTTTATCATTTATTGCATTTTCTAATTGATCTAATCTCATACCATTTAAAACATAAGTCTTTATTTTTGCATCTTTGATTATTTTTAAAGCAGGTCCATCAATAACAATATTTTTACCTGCTGTTTCCCAATTTGTACCAAAACTATCTATTAATTTATCTATTGAAATTTCTTTGATTAACTTCGCATTATCATATTTATTTGGATCTTTATCAAAAACACCATCAACATTAGTAGCAATGATAAATTTTAATGCATTTGTTAATTCAGCGAGTTCTGCACCAACCATATCAGTACTATGACCTGGAGTTGTTCCACCCATTACTACAATGGAACCTTTAGATTCTTTTGCTTCCTTTGTAGAATTAGGAATTTTTGTATTTGACATACCAAGAAATTTTGATAATAGTTTAGCATTTAACCTGGTTATATCAATTCCTAACTCATCAAGGATATTTTCTTTAAGATCTAAAGCTCTCCCTAATTTTATATATGACCTTGCAGTTTTTCCTCCTCCTACCACAAGGTAGATTTTAAAATTTTTACTTAATTTATTTAATAGAATTTTTAGCTTTTTGAAAAATGAAAGATTAATATCATCAGATAATACGACCGAGCCGCCAATGGATATAACAATTGATTCCATGAATTAAGCAGTATGCAAACATGATTTATTTAGATTTTTAAAACTAATAAAAAAGTAATTAATTAGGCTATTTCTGGACCAGCTTGGCCTTTTTTTGGTGTTTCTCCAAGTCTTACTTGTGGAAGAGGAATTGGCGGAGGAAGACCTAGGTCTTTTGCAATGCTGACAGCTTCTGGAACACATGCATGCATAACAGCAGTATGAATGTGGCTTGCAATTGGGTTAGGCATCTTACGTGTTTTATTCCATTCATTTGAAATTTTTTTAGAATCATCACCTTCATATATCAATGATCCCTCAAGTTTTATCATACCAACTGGTCCGAAACTTGCAGTGTACTGAAAATCTATTACAGATTGTTTATCTTGGATAGAAGAAATATTTGAAACAGTACTATTATGATCAATTCGAACCTGCTTTGGACGCTCACCTCGATCTACATATCGTCTTGCTTCAATGGATTTAAGTTGGATATTTTTTATCTTCATGATTAAAATTGATAATAAACAACATATTTTTACTTCTTTCGTTAATTTATCTGAATATGACTCAAGGACATAAACAGGAATAAAGCAGATATATCCATATAAACTGAAAAACACATTTATTTTTACAATTTAGAAAAATACATAAATACACAGAATTATGACCTCGCGGGAGAGTTCTATGCGTAAATTATTAATCGTCCTGATAATTGGAATGATAACTACTCAATGTCTAATTGCTGTTGCATCTGAGGAAAATGTAAATACTATTACTCAAAAAATCACAATAACTGCAATGGACAATTATTTGTCTGTTATTGAAGAACTAACCGTTCAAGGGGATTCAAATGAATCGCTAGACGAAATAACTGTTTGGATACAAAATGGAGCAGATAATATTGAAATTTTGATTAATTCAAACCCTCCAGATTCAATAAGTCATAATGATAGTGAATATATTTGTAATATCTCAAGTCTTGGTATTATAAAAGAAGATTCTAATCAAATATATATATCATATGAATTAGCAAAAAATGCAATTTTTTCTAAAAAAATTGTAAGGCCTACAAATAGTATTTCTGTCAAATTTGAAGATGATGAGATATTAACTGGAACAAATTTGGCTGTTGGAACAATTATTAATCTTGAACTATATGAATCAACTGAAGCACCTCTTAATTGGTTTATAGCAATTCTTACAATATTACTCCTAATTCTTATAGTAGTACTTGCTTTATATTTGCTTAAAAATCGAAGAACAGTTAAAACAAAGGAAAGTGTAAGTGATTCAGAAGAATTGCTAAATACAAAAAAAACACTTTTAATGTCACTATTAAAAGATATTGAAAAGCAACATAGAGCAAATCAGATATCAGACGATACATATCATAAATTAAAGGAGCGGTATAAACAAGAAGCAGTAGAAGCGATGAAAAAACTTGAAGATATGAAATAGTAAGCGTAACTCAAAAATAATATTTTATAATCAAAAATCTTTTTTCATTTTTGTTATTCTTTCAACAAAGAATTTTGCCCTTTCAAATGAATATCCATTATGTATCAGATGATAATACATAGCATCTTTGTATAGCCTTTTTTCATTTAAATATTTTTCATCAATCATATTTTTCACCTTTTGATTGATTTGCAAGTTCTCTTGCTCTATTTCCAACAAGAAATGATTTAGTGATAGATTCTATTTCATAACCTTCACTTTTTGATGATATTTGACCAACAATTTTCAACATTTTTTCAATCCTCATATCCTGTTTTGTAAGTTCTGTTTAAAAGGATTTATTTTACAAACCTGTCCCAGTTTCTTTACATTTATTACCTGATTTAGTTATAAAAAAAATTCAATAATTTAATAATTTAAAATAATGATATTTTTATTATTTTTTAACTAAAAATAATTAATAATTATAAGATGTTTGATTAACATATGTTAATTTTATTTAGAAAATATTATATATGTAATTTATATTTATTGTGTCACGGGAGGCAAAGATAGGGAGATTATCCTTATCATATACTTGAAATAATCGTTTCACATGGATACGAATGGTCTCCCTTCGTATTCCATCAATATTATTTATTTATTTTTAAAATCTAAAAATCAAACAAGCTTTGTTGAATCTCCTCCTTTTTATCTTCTTCTAAAGATTTCTCTGATTCTTTAGTTATGACATTATCAGTAGTAATTTCTCTTGAGAGCAAAATTTCTTTTAGTTTATATTGATAACTAGCACCTAGTATATATTTGATTTCTGATTCTGATAGATCAAATTTATTTTTCATTTTTATAGCAAAATGTGTGTCATTTTTAAACATAAGAGTAAAATAGGTTTTTAAAAATTCTATACTTTTTAGCTTGGAATTATGACAAGCTCTGCTGAGTTTTTCAGCAATTAAACCCTTGACGTCAGAATTACTTTTAATTTTCTTTTTTTCTTTAAGCCAAGTAGGAAATTTATAACTATCATTTGGATAATTATGAGTTTTTGCAATAGCTACCCCTCCATTCATCATATCACAAGCATATGACCACAGGGAATAATTTTGTGATTTAGCAGTCCTACCAAGAAAAATATCTGCTTTAGATAAGGCGTTGTATCCATTTAATAAATCATTTTTATCAATATATTCTACAGGAAGATTTTCATTAATCCATAATATCCTGAGTTTTGGATCTATATCAACATTTGATAAATTTTCTTTAATTGCTTTTATGTTTTTAGTTTTAAATATCTCTCTAAGAATGTTAAAAATATCTTTTTCCCTATCTCTATAACCTAGAACATTTATTGACCTTACATCAACTTGCGTTCTATCAGCACATATAGATTGCAAATCGTTGACAGCTGAGCGAATATCACCTTTACATCTATCAATAATTATTTGCAATACCTTCTGATCAACAATTATTCCTTCCTTTAGACAAATTTTTTTTAACAAATTAAAAATAGAGTTGGGATAGGGATCATAAAATTTTATTAATTTGCAGATATGCTTTAAAACATCTCCACCGCCTTTTATCAAATTATAATAATCATTTACTATCAAAATTATTGGTTGTTGGGTAATTTTTATAGTTTCAATTATTGCTTTTTTACCACCCCTATCACTTAAATCATTATTACTCTGACTATAGGTCCCAGTTTTTTCATAGAGGTTATCAGCTTCATCTAAAATTATTAATTTCCTGCCACCTTCAAGTGATGATACAAATCTTCCATCATCAGAAAAGGTTTCGTTTATAGCACCAAAGGTTGCCACCTTTTTTATTTTTTCAGCATTTCTTGCATCAGAAGTATTTAGCTCTATTGGTGTCCATCCAAAATCATTTGCAAGAGCAAGAGCACTACTTGTTTTTCCAGTCCCGGGTTTCCCTGATAAAACTATTGCTCTTTTTTTAGGGATATTTCTAGCCCATGAACTTGCCCAATTTCTCAGTTCAATGATTGCTTTCTCATTACCAACTATTTCATCCAAGCTTCTTGGCCTATATTTTTCTGTCCAGTCCCCCATAATATTTGATATATCAAGACTTGTATATTTTTAATTTTTGTTTACATACACAAGTTCGGAAAGTAAGCTAAAAAAGTATTTTTTTCCATAATTTATTACTTTAAAATAAAAATTTATTTAACTTATCAACAAGAAAATTTCATAAAAACGATTAAATTGTTTCCTAAAAAATACAAAATGATAGATATTCATAAAGTTAGCGCTAAATATCTCGGAAAAAAAACAGAAAATATATTGATATTTTTTTCTACCCTGGATTGAGAATGAAAACACCAAATATATACGCTGTTAATTCCTTTTTTACTTTTTTCCGTCCATATAATGAAAGATTAACCAGTATTCTAACTAGAATCCAGAGATTATAAATAAATGAGGTAAATAAAAAATAATACAATCTTATATTGAAGTTTTTTGATGTAGTCTTGGGACAAAATTCATTTTTTTTGATTTTATATCCGTTTTCAATCGCCCAGCGTTTGCTATATATTGATAATAGTTTTTTTGTAATATTTGGATTGTCAATATTAAAGTCCATGTTTGTTGCAAATAGTAGGTCTTTTTCCTTTTTTTCATCTCTGATTTTAATAATATCAAATTCAACATCTCCCATTATATATGGTTTTATCGTTCCTGGAGTTGGTGTTTGTTGTTCTTTTTCTTTAATTTTTTCGTTTCTGACAGCTGGCATTAAAAAATATAGATTTAGTCTTTTTAATACTTTGATGCACTCAATTGAAAAAAATCCTCTATCAAGTAATACGATCCTGATTTTGAGTTTTTGCTTTGCATATTTTAACAGTTGATATAAAGATTCTTCCTTTCTAGCAAGAGGATTATATGGTAAAGTCTTTAATGTATAGGAGCCTTCCGGTTCAACGATATCCATTGTTATAAATCTGAAACATTTCATTTTTTTCTTTTTTCCCTTATTATCAAGTTTTACTTTGTTGAAGGTCATAGATGTCCCCTTGCCATAATAGTTCATATCAGTAAAATCTACAGCAATTTTGACGGATCTGTTGTATAACCGGTTTTTTTCGATGGTATACCATAAATTTTCATCAAGCAAGTCAAAATCATTCATTATTTTTTCAGGTTTCATGGTTTTCATTCTTCTGAGGAATGCATCTGAAATTGGAACTTTTTTATTCTTTAATCTCAGAGAATTACATACATTGTGTGCACATTTGCGTTCTAATCCGATTTTTATTAGAAGATCTATCAGTTCATCATCATGGTATATCTCATTTGTATTTCCATTAAATTTTATTAGTTTAAGTGTTTTATTTTTAAAAAATTCAGCTATTTCTTTTGTTTTTATTCCTTTTTTTATTTTTAACCCTTTATTATTGATTTGTAATTGTTTTACAGATCTTTTAATGTTTAATGTATATAATCCAAGGCTTATTCCTGCTTTTTTTGATAAATCAATTATGTTATTTTTAATATAGCTTCGTATTATTCTTGTTTCTTCATCCATAGCATGATTTATAAATCTACTAAGCATTGATTGAACTGGGATATCTATCAACCCAAGTCTTTTTGCTATTCTTTTATTTTTCTTTAAGTACTCTACTATAGTCAACTGGTTTTTATCTGTTATATCCATCAAAATTATAGTTTTGAACAGTATTGGATATGGGTATTTTATTTTCCTGTAATTTTTGTTTTGTATTTCTTTTATGTTTAGTTTTTCTAAATAATCTATTGGTTGTATCTGGTTTTGTCCTTTGAATTCTTCAAAGGTTTTATTTAGTTGTTTTTCTATATTTTTTATGAGGTTTCGTTTGTTTGGCGACATTCGATTTTCCTCCTAATGGTGGGAGTTACCGCTCCTACCATTTAGTTTTTAATACCGCCCCTAGAACTATTTCTTTAATCTTAAGACGATATCATAATTTTCATATGAATATTATGTATTATTCCTAAATTTATAAATGTTTCTATTATTCATATGAAAAATATAAAAAATTATATAAGATTCATATGAATATCCATTTACATGCAAATTGATGAAAAATTGTCAGAAGAAGAAAAAGAAAAGATATACAGAGAAGTTGAAAAAAAAGGGTATATTGACGAAGCAATTGTAAAAATTGGGGAGAATCGAGGGCAATTCTTCATAAGAATCCCGCAGTTTGTTAAATATAGATTAGAATTGAAAAAAAAAGACAAAATTCTATTCAGAATAACGGCAAATAACAAAATAGAATTAAAGGTGATTAAAGTTGATTAAAAATAAAAACCATAAAAAAAAGATAATTGATAAAACTAAAAAAAGAAATATAGATGTATTTGACAGATCTATCTTACATTTCCTATTAAAAACCAAGGGACGAGCCACTACCAACAGACTTGCAGAAAAAGCGACAGTAAGTTGGAATACAGCAGATAAACATCTAAGAAAATTAGAAAAAATGGATCTTGTAAAAAGTGAAAAAGAAAAAAAGAAGAAATTCTGGAAAATTGATAGGAAAAAACCAGCAATTATTAAACCTAAAAAAAAGGCATCAATTGTTCATCGTAGGGTTAAAAAGAAGAAACGTTCCAAATAAAATACTGTTAATAAGGGTTGACTAACAGGTCAATACTACAGGATCTCAAAAAACTTGGTCTAGTTGAAATTAATATGCAGAGGAGACAAATAATATATTCCTTAACAGAAAAAGGAAAGCTTTTCGTTGAAGTAATTCAATAATAAATAGAGATTTACCCCAAAAGTCTTATTATATCAGTAAAGAAATAAATCTGTTAAGTAATGGAAATTTTTCTAATAATTTTATCAGTGGTGAACTTGAGATTGTTTTGCCTTTTGGCATAGTAATAGCAAGAACCCCCCATGGACCAATAACACCATCAGAATCCTTTGCTCTAGCAAGAATCGAAAAGGTATCTCTTTTTATCCAAGTATGCGTAAGAATTATAATATCTCCACTAGAATATGGACCGATCCAATCCCTATAGGTACCATCACCCCAACTAATATAATAATATATTTCCTTATCATCAGGAGAGGTTGCACGAAACTTGTAAGTATATCTAACCCATGATCTCCCACTACGGGGTCCATCTATTTTTGGAGCAGTAGGAGCATCAGGTTTAAAACCAGTATAAGGCTCCATCAAAGGATAATGGTCCTTATTGACAATACCAAGGCCAAGGATATAAGGAGTATCACCAATGCCATCACCATCAGCATCTGTTCCAGTGTAGTCATCCCAGTAATTTCCATCCCATAAAACATTTAAAGAAGAATATAGAATAATAACATTTGGACTGTTTTTTATGAAATTATTCAAATAAACCTTACACTTATTAATATCCCAAGCAAATATTCCACCGTGATATTTATAATTACCATGATTGTTTGAAATATTATTTTTAAAAATATTAATTTGCTCCCAAAATCCACGGTCATCTGCAACAATACCACAAATGTTATTATCAATAATATTATGGCTTATATTACAATAATCCACAACATTCAAATAAATACCAATATCATTTTCTATAATGGTATTACTAGTAATATTAATATCATAAGCATATCTATCTGCAACTATCCCAACAATATTTTCTTTTATAATATTAGCAGAAATATTGTTTTTTGCAATATGATATTCTAGATAAAATCCTACCTCTGAATTCGTCACAATATTATTAGTAACTATGTTATACTGGATGTTTGCTAGCCTTATTCCAATATCATTTTTATCAACTGTATTATTAGTTACAATACTATAATCAGTGTTTATAATATATATGCCACTCCCGATATTATTAAATACATAATTATCTGTAATGCAATTATAATCGTCGAAACCATATAGACAAATCCCATCATAATTATCAATAAGAGTATTACCATATATACTGCAATTATGTGAAAAAAAATCTAAAATTATACCATAGGGAAAATGATAAGGGTTGCTAAGAGCAGTACGAACAGTAAACCCATTGATTGTAATCGCATGATATCGCTGACGAACGAGAATAACATAATTTTCATAATAATTGATAATTACGGTATTATTTTTACTTTCACCTATTAAACTTATACGATTTTCATGAACTATTACACTTTCATCATATGTCCCATTGAAAACATATACTGTATCTCCTAAAAAACTATTATCGATACCATCCTGGATATATCGATACGGATGCTCAAGTGTTCCATTCCAAGGACCCTCTGTGTTATTATCATCTACATAAATTGTATCAGATTCCTTAACAATAAGATAAGGTTTAAAACTACCATTTTCTCTTGAACGGAAATAAACATAGTTATAATAAGAATAAAGTTCCTTGTCATCTGATATTATCCAGCCGTAATTATCCACATTACCATCAATAAAAGACTGCACATCATCTGTAACATCAAATTCTACCCAAACACCTGGTTCCTCTGAAATCACTAAAATCTCAGTCCTTGTTGAAACATAGGATGGTTGATTAAACCAAGCAACATTATATTCATCCCAGTCACCTGTTATCCTATAAATACTATATTCTCTAGTTTTTGGATTCCCAATAGCACCATAATAATATAATAAAAGTTTAGCGAAAACTTTTGTACCCTTAGCAATAGATGAAACATTGAATTTTATTAATGTATCACTTTTATCATTAAAACTATCGTCATTTCTTCCAACTCTAAAATTTTCATTTGTACCATAATTATCGGTATGATACCATTCTGAAATATAGGTATCAGCTGTTGGATAAAAAGTCCAATTATTCCCTTCAAGATTTCCGATATTATTATGATTAATCTTCTGAATATTTTTTTCAAAAGGCTGGATTTCCTCATCGGTATCTTTTATTTTATTTGACTTAGTCTGAATATTATTACTCTCGTAAATTGTGTGATTGCCAATAAAGAGAGTTTCAGGTGGTTTAAAATTTATTGAATTGTTATAACCATTATTATATGCTGTTGAGGGGATAACAGCAGTTTCTATGAACAGTATAATTATTCCAACTGCTAAAATTTTTTTTGATAAACTATTTAGCATGTTATGTTCCTCCCTGATATGGCGTCTATATCTATGTATGGTTATATAAATTTATTATATTACAAGATAGCGAGTCTTTGGAGAAATAGATTCAATATAGAGAATTGTTCTAAGATAGATAGTAAAAATGAATTATAAGAAACTTTATTTCTAATTCCAATATCTTTGGTTTTACTAAGCGGTGGTGCATTACCGTTTGCATCGGTTTTGATTAAAAATACAGTATCTAGATGAGAACCGGTTAAAATATAGCCACCATCAGTAGTTTGTTGTACAAAATTAGCACTACTGCTCCAGGTTTTACTCCATTCCAAATTCCCAAGGTTATCTAATTTGATTAATTTTCCCTCTACTACAATAGGGATATAAATAAAACCTCCAGCAGCACCTGCGACTACACATCCACCATCATCAGTGGCATACACAGAATAACCTTCATCGAAATAATTTGGTTTTCCGAATGTTTTTTCCCATAACTTTTCCCCATTAGAGTTAGTTTTTAAAACCCATATATCCATCTTGAATAAATCAAAAAATTCGAATTTAGGGATTTTCCTTGTATATCCTGCGATAATATATCCACCATCCATAGTAATATCTACGGATTCACCAAATGCATCTCCTTTCCCATTGAATGTTTTATCCCATAACAACGTTCCATTCTCATCAGTTTTTAAAAGCCACGTGGTAATTGGATTGGTACTTTTATAACCAACTATGATATATCCTCCATCAGATGTTTGTTTAAGAGAATACTCACGGTATCCCCCATAGTTTTTAACCCAGCTTATATTACCATTACTATCTGTTTTAAGTAAACAAATACCACCATTACAATGACCAACTATAGCATATCCTCCATCAGATGTTTGTATAACCTCAGTTCCACAATACATTACGTCATATGTTTTACTCCAAAATTTATCCCCATCGGTATTTAGTTTTAACAACCAAATTTTATAATTATTTGCATAACCATCCCATATAATCTGTCGCCCAGTTATAATATAGTTATTATCATTGGTTTCTATCACAGAATTAGCATTATATGTATATTCGTAATTTGTATAAGTTTTATCCCAAATAAGATTTCCTTGACCATCGGTTTTGAATATCCAATCATAATCCAAATCCCCCCCGCTCTCTCTTTCAGCTACTACGATATATCCACCATCTGAGGTCTGACGTACAGAATTTCCAGACTCCCAGTAATACTTATCATAATCATATGTTTTTACCCAAGTATCATCCAACATAGGATTATAGACTAGATTAACCTCATTTTTCTTCACAGATTTATCAATATTGCTGTATGCAGAATTAATAGGTACAAGTAACATAACAAATATGAGAAGACCTGCTATTAGGATTTTTCTATTCATATTTTTCCTCCCTTCAGTTTATATTAACTTAATGAATAAGATGTATTTAAAATAATCGTCAAATTAAGACAGCTTAAGGCTAAATTTTATGATTTTATATCTTTATAGTTGAAAAAAAACAGAAATATTATTAAATTAATCTTGTGATTACAACTAAAATAATTTAAGGGAGGAGAAAAATGAAAAGAATATTATTTGTAATAATCTTAGGAGTGTTATTATGCCCAATTGTTTCTGTATTAATGAATGTCAATGTCCAAGGTGTAGAAAATGAAAATGATGGTTTCACAACTATAACGGTCGGAGTGAATAGAGGAAAAAATTATCATGATAGTTTTACAGATTTAGCTGTAAAGCCCCTTAATGATTATGAATGGATTGTTGATAATTCAAAATATAAATTTTGTGCCTCTACGATGGATATTGACTATATTGAAAGCATGGAAGAACCTTATGAATATGATGTCCTTATATTTGACGGGATGTCAGATGAGCAGATAAAATGTAGTTGGTTCGGGGATTATGGTGTTGACCCTGGAGATGCAAGTTCGCAAGATATTAAAGATAAATTGGAAGAATTTATAACGTATGGTAATGGATATATAGGTAAATGTGGTTCGGGTCAACTTGCTGCAACTTATGATGAAGCTGAGCCTGATAATATATGGGAATACTATTTTATAAATGCTAATTCTTTTCTGAGTCAACGGTCGGATATTAAATTACATACAAAACTTGGTGATGTAGGTGTTAGTCAGTTTTTTGGAATGAAATATGATCCTTTAGGAATACCAAGGATTATTTTAAGAGATAAACAGGATCCAGGTGCAGCTGGAGTAGAGGTTTATGTACACTATGGTACTGATTATTATCCAAAAAATACAAGTAATAGTGAAAAATATTCTCTTAGTGGTGTTTGGTGTGATTTGATAAATTTAAATACGGATCATCCGATTTTTAATGGTTACTTGGGTGGATCATTATATACCAATATGCAGTCTGGTGGAGTTTATCCTAATCCACCAGAAGATGTTGATGTCATAGCTGATCTTGAACCATGTATGGATTATGATCCTACAGAACAACAATTTGTTAATATTTGGGAGTTTATAATAAGGAATGAGTATAAACCAGAACTATTAGAATTAGTTAAATGGGGTTTTGTTTCTTTAATATTATCTCCCCTTAATAATTTTAAATTTGAAATTCCTATTGTATGTTTACCTACAAAATGGCAGAATCTTCTTGAGGACACACCAGAATGGAATGATACTAAAATTAATTTTTTTAAATTATTTATAAGAGTAATTCAAAATTGGAAATGCTGGAAAGATACTTATGAAAAAGCAGAAACAGAATATTTTAAAAATGATCTTTCACCTCCGGCTATAATAGCTTTTGAATATGGAGATGGTAGGATTATTTTATCAGGAGCTCATACAGCTAGTAGAATTATGCCACTCGATGTTAATGCTGAAATCCGTGACAATGACGAAGATAGTACATATCAATCTCTTAAAAATGGTCTGTACCATTGGTATAATGTTGAAACAAACGAAAAGATTTCAAAAGCAGACCTTAAAGAAAACCCAGATAATTACTGGTACTTAAGAAGAGAAGCAGCATGGGCTGCACCACAAGTTCCTGATAATCATCTACCACCAGTATATGGTAGATCCGAGGTTAAAAATTTTGAAAATACTATACAGACCTCTGATGTTTTTGATGTTACTTGTTGTGTGGGAAAAGAAAAAGAAGAAGATTGGTCTTGGGATGATTTGACTCTTACATTAAAATACAAATGGAACAATATCAATGTTTTTCCAGAAGAAGGTGATTGGATAGAGTATCAGTCCATAGAAGGTCCACCTTTTAAATTTACTTTCGATTCTCCTGAGGGTTCTGGTTTTTATTGGTTTTGTTCTACTTCAGAGGTAAATGGAGAAACTGAAGATGATCCACCTTTGTGGGATGCATATACAGCTGTTGATATTTCTATATCTTCTTATTTTGATGTTGAAACCGCTTATTTATATGCTAATTCTTCCGTTATATTTAACAGTAGTAAATCAGCCACTATATGGGGGACTAATATCACCAGTTACGACTGGCAGTTCGGTGATAGTAAAAGCTCAACACTGAAAAATCCGACACATATCTTTACTGAAGATGGAGTATATAATATTACATTAATTATTCAAAACGATGCGACTGCTTCAGATAGTTTTACGAGAACAATAACAGTCCATAACAATCCCCCGATAGCAGAATTCGAACAAGATAAAATCATGGTTTTTGCCGATGAACAAATAAACTTTACTGATAATTCAAGTGATAAAGATGGAAATCTCTCTCAATGGCTCTGGGATTTCGGTGATAATAGTGAGTCCTCGGTGCAAAATACAAATCATACCTATTCCCAGGGTGGTTACTATGATATAACCCTAAAGGTTACTGATGATGATAACTATACAACAACATCTACCGGTCATGTTTTTGTGATAGATTCACTGGTAAATCAGAGTAAAACCCAGCAAGGTAATATTTGGAATAAAATTCAAGATGCTGTTGATAACTCATCAGAATACGATATAATATATATAGAAAATGGGACATATTCTGAAGATATTATTTTTAATAAAACAATAACTCTCATTGGTGAAGACAGAGATAATGTGGTGATAACAGGCCAGGTTGATATGATTAATCCTCGTAATTACGAGTTACCAGATGACCAATCCCTGGATTTATTTACAACTGTCAATATGACATGCAACGAGCTGCTTATGCATTTCAATAATGATTCTGATATTGGGGAGAACTATTACAATTTAGATTTAGTATATGATCATTCTGGACAGGGAAACAATGGAACACTCTATGGAGCAACATGGACGACAAATGCGTTGAAGGGAGAAGGAGCCTTTGATTTCAACGGCAACAGTAATTCGATTAATCTTACCGGTATACCAAGTCTTATGGGTGAAAATGTAACGGCCTCAGCTTGGGTGTTCTGGGAAGGTGGATCAGGCTCAATAGATCCCATCGTTTCTCAGTCAGATGTTAATGAGGGTTATTGTCTATATATTAATAGTAGTAGTGGTAAACCTGTTTTCCGGCTGGATAACGATAATGTAATATCGTCTGTCTCTATAAGTAGTAATGAATGGCATCATATCGTCGGTACTCATAATAACACCGTTTTAAAGATTTATGTTGATGGAATACTCCAGGGTAATCATATTAAAAGTGGTTCAGGTTTAGAGAGGGATTGTTACATTGGTTTTGATAATCTTAGCAGCTATTTTAAAGGAATTATTGATGAGATAGCTGTTTGGAATTATACTCTTCCAGATGATGAGATTAAAATGATATATGATAGCAATTATGGTATATGTATAAATGGTGTTACCATACGTGATTCAGATGTTGGTATTGCAGTCTGTAATCATTCTGAAATATCAAACTGTCTTTTTGTAAATAATACAGTAGCTATTTCAATGAATAACTCCTGTGACATCCGTATTTATAGTTGCAATATAACAAATGCTACAACTGGTATTAGCATTGTTGATTCAAATCAAGAGTCTTTTTATTATAATCTTATTGTCAACTGTTATATTGATGATGTAACGTCTGCAATTGTTGTCAATAATTCTACAAATTTATTTCTAGTTGGTGATATCGTCAATGGCAGTTGTAGTAATTTGAGTTTTTCTGATTGTGATTTTGATAATATAACTGTAATGTATTGTGATTCACCAAATAATATGGCCCCTGACACCCCATATCTAAATGGACCAACGTTTGGAGATATCAATGTATTATACAGTTTTTCAACTGTTACCAATGATACCAACGATGACCAAATTGAGTATTGGTTTGACTGGGGTGATGGAAACAACAGCGGTTGGTTGAGTCTCTATGTTTCCAACCAGACAGTAAATGTTTCTCATACCTGGGTGGACCAGGGGGGATATTATGTTCGTGTAAAAGCAAAGGATATATTTGATAACGAGACTGCTTGGTCGGAACCGATATTATTTAAAACTGAAAACCTTCCACCTCTTATCAACTCGGTTAATAATTCACCAGGTATTTGTGGATTTGGAACTAATATCACAATCTTGGTGAATGCGACCGATGATGCTTGTGGTAATCAGAGTGGTATTCAATATGTAAAAGTCAACATAACTTACCCAGATGATAGTTATTTAAATAAGTCTATGGCATTTATTGGAAATGATACTTATCGGTATGTTTTTAGTGATACTTGGACTGTTGGGTGGTATAATTATTCTATATGGGCAGTTGACGATGCATATAATAGCAATGGTTCCACAGGTTATAGTTTCAATGTATCCTCTCAAGCAACAATTAAAGTCTGCACTATAATGGATGAGTATGGTAGTAACGAGATAATAAATATTACTGACCCGCCATCGGAATCTCCTTTAATTGGTTTTGAAATGCTTGACAATGGCGAGGTTTTGCATATCTGGAATTGTTGTGATAGTTATTATTTTGATACGGACAATGGTATTCAACTTACAAACCATTATGATAAATACTGGAGCCATAATGTTTTGATGCTTGGCTATTACAATAATGATCAGTGGAATCTTATCTATCGAACCGATGAGCTCAGTGGTTTCAACAAAAACATAACCTCTGATAATGAGACCTATGTTAATGCTACACTATGGAAGGATCTCACTTATATGGGTTATAATTTCAGGCTGGCAATAAGGTATCATCTCGGCATAGATGACAATGAACTCACCGTTGTCCCATACATAAAAAACCTGGGGCAAAATATTCCGTATATTCTGGGTTTTGCATGGGAGATAAATGATATTCAGGTTGATATGACAACTTCTGGTGATTATATCGAGATTAATGATACAGTTTATGATTTGAATGATTCTCTGGATTTAACATTTACCAACATGACACTACCAATATTTTGTTGGGATAATACAACAAATGAAACCTATATTTGTGATTATACAGCAATACCGTATTTCTACATTAGGGAAGATCTATCTGAAAATACTGGTGAATCATTGTATCTACGTTGGAACGAATCATTGGACTACAAGGTAACTGTGAAATCCGTAGAGGGGGAATATAATGCTCCCGTTACTCTGGGTGTTAAAATCGGAAAACTGAATGCAGGTCAGGAGAAATATACTACGATTTTCTGGCATGACGCATATGAGATTACGTATTATTTCAATGCTTATCATAATGTTATAAAATGGGCTACCAATCCTGTTAGTATGGTGGATAATAGTACATCCACGTTCGCTTCAACAACGTTTGACCTTGATGTTCAGATTTGTAATGAAAATACTTGCTCTGGTTCTTATCTTGGAACTATTTCAAAGGTTGAGGTTCGTTGCCATGGAAAGCGTTATGGTAGTGGTATACCTATCCCTGAGATTAGGTTGCGACCTTTGGGTGATAATCATGTATTTTATCCAACTTCTACACCAGCTTGGTCAAGCTGGTATGATATAACACATGACAATAACGCCCCTGATCCTTGGACTTGGAATGATATTGATAACTTGGATTGTGAAGTAGAATCAAAACTACAGGCATATACATTATATTGTTCTAAGGTTGAGATACGTGTGACGTATACAAGAAACGATGAACCTGTTATTTCTAATCCATATCCCTCTAGTGGAAGTAATGGTATAGTTATTCAACCGAACTTGAATATTACTGTTTCTGATCATGATGGTGACAATATGAATATAACTTGGTTGAGTAATAGTAGCGGTAGCTGGCAGGTATTTGGTACTAATAACAGTGTGGGTAATGGGACTTATCATCAGACACTGGTTAATGCTAGTGTTAATGGTCAGTGGTGGTATTGGAAGGTAAATGTATCTGATGGTACTAATTATTCTGAAAGTAGCGTATTTTATTTTTATTCGGGTTATGAATCTAAGATAAAAAACACGGGTTCTACAAACATCAAAGGTTATTTGTTGATGCAGGTCCAGTTTTATAATAATACTTGGGTTGTAGCTGATGATACTATTAACGAGACTACTTTGAGAACGATTAATTCTAGTACGCAGCTTGGTTTGGATACGATTTTCAATGGTCTTGTTAATACTAGTAATCTTTCAAGTTACGGAAACGGGACCTATAGAATATATGCAGCATTCAGAGACCCAGATGGAAACATACTGGTAGGTGATGATGAGACCGAACTGATAGCGACATATGAATTTACAATAACATATGATTAAAAACCTCTGCTGAAGATTATTTAAAAGGTAAATAGGGAATAAGATGCCTAAATGTAGTAAATGTAAAAATAAATATATATTTTTTTATTAATAATCTTTTCATTCCCTCATAAAATGTTAAACAAAATCACCAAATATTAGTTATATTTATATATCATTTTTATTGTTATTTTCAATAATGCTTCAAAAAAAATTACCAATATTAAATATATCAAATGAAAACGGTAGGGTACAAAGATTTAAAATCCCTGTTATAACTGAATTGAATATCACTTTTGAAAAAGTTAACAAGAATGGTAAAATTTTTCCTGCTAATAAGTTACCATTTGATATTGTTAGAAAATTACGTGATGAAGTTAAACAAGGTAAAATGAAAAAACAGGTTGCAGAGGAACTTGGTATCAGTATAAAATCGGTAACTAGATATACAAAGGATATTACAAAAAATAAAAAAATATCGGATCATCTGATAAAAACAATTAGAACAGAGGTCAAACGATGTAAATCTAAAACTAAGGCTGCACGAATACTCAACATACCATATGATACTGTTGTATATTATACAAGGGATATTTCCGTTAAGAAAAAAATTACTAAAAGGCAGAAAGAAATAATGAATAAGGAAATATTAAGTGGAAAATCAAGATATCAAGTAGCAAAAGATCTCAATCTATCATATAATGCAGTTAGGAAATATACAAAATATCTACCAAATACCAGATATAACGAAGGTTATCCAGGTATAAGGGGTAAATCACTCAGGATTTTGGAAGTATTAATTACAAAAGGATATTACATATGCACTCAAGGTGATACTAGAAAATATCGTCTACTTAAAAAATATTTTCCAATGATATGTAAAGTAAATATGTATAGTAAAACCATTGTATTTCTTGAAGATAAGTCAGATATAGCAATAAGAGGCTTCCTTGAGCATATCAATAAAAGAAAAATTAGTTATATGGAACTTGAGGAGATGTCTAAGATTTTTAAGTCAAAGCTGAGTAAGAGTGAAAAGAAAAAATATGTTTGTACATTTTAGTATACAATAGTCTTTTTTTACAAATTTTTTTTGATTAAGTCATATCTAGTAAAATAAGTGTTCCCTCATAAAACTATACTTTCTGAACTTGTGACATAACCTTTTTATCAGGTTTTATTATTTCACTGTAAAAAGCGGGGATGGCCCAGCCCGGCACGGCGAAGGATTGCTAATCCTTTGGTCTTACGACCTCGGGAGTTCGAATCTCCCTCCCCGCGTAAAATTGCATAATTTACAGGAGAAAACTAATCCATTTGTAAAAAATGGTCCCTCCTCCCATTTGTTAATAAAATGGTATCAATATCTCCCACTATAAAATAACAAATCCAAGCTATAAAAGAACAAAACATAGTTTGTGTTTTTAATATAGATATATGTTTATGGTCAGAGGGTTGATACGTATCGGCTTTTATAATATTTAGCCGATACCGATATATACTTGTTGTTATATATCGGTATATTATGAAATATGCCGATACCGATATTATAATTGATGAAATATTACTTAAAAGAATAGAAGAAAAGAAAAAACGGCTAGACGATATTAGACCCCTTCCTAAAGATGCATTAAAGAAATTGCTTGAAGATATTAGACTTCGACATACTTATCATTCTGATGCAATTGAAGGAAATACATTAACTTTACAAGAAACTAAACTTGTATTAGAAGAAGGGGTAACAATTGGTGGTAAGTCATTAAAAGATCATGTTGAAGCTAAAAACGATGCTGAAGCTTTTGATTTAATGATTAAAATGGTTCATGCAAAAAAACAGATTTCTCAAGATATTATTCAAG
>SMTZ1_10001283_pt1 | contig 72947 bp, 61 predicted proteins | sample DeeMarSWOR136_30_FD_25667 | JGI IMG/M metagenome (IMG submission 25667) | reverse complement strand
CAATCAAGGGCTTTCTGTTCCCCTCTGATGATGCCTATTATATCACGAAAATCCTAGCACTCTAGGTGGTTCGAATATTGGGGTGCACTTGGCAGGAGAATACTCTGGTAGTTCAATATTATATAGGGAAAGTAATAGAGGTGGATATCTTTGGAGACATAGTTATAGAAATGACAGGATTTAACGGTCCTGTTGATGCAGAAAGACTTGACAACGGCAACACGCTGATAGCTGAATTTTACGCAAACAGAATAATAGAAGTAAATAACGACGGAGTCATAGTGGAGGAACTGAGTGTGTGTTCTCCATTAGATACAGAAAGACTGACAGGCGGAAATACGGTAATAGCTGAATATGGTCCATGTTGGGATGTAGTAGAATTAGATAGTAATGGTACCCAAATCTGGGAAAAGACAGGAATTTCCAGTCCTTATGATGTGGAAAGGCTCCCCCCTCCTGTTATTGAAGTAACAATCGACATCAAACCAGGCAGTTATCCAAACTCAATAAACCTTGGTTCCAATGGCAATGTTCCAGTTGCCATCTTTAGCACAGAAGATTTCGATGCCACTACTGTTGACCCATTAACAATCAGATTATCTGGTGCTGAAGTAAGGCTTAAAGGCAAAGGTGACCCACAGGTAAATTTCGATGATGTAGATGGAGATGGACTTGAGGATATTATAGTCCATGTCGATACCCAGACTTTTTCTCTTACCGGGGATGACACTGAAGCAATTTTAACGGGTGAGACCTTTGATGGACAGAAAATTAGAGGAGTTGATACGGTTAGGATAGTAAATGAGTGATTGAATAGAGCGGCTGACTGTTAATCAGTTGCTCTATGGACAACACAGGCTAATGCTTCTCGCCAACAACTTGTCCCGCCTCGATATTCATGGTTGCCATTACCTTTTTTCCCTCAGACTCGAACTTCAAAAGAACAGTCCAGGTGTTGGGGAATTCTTTCTCAGTAATTTCGATCACTTCTATCTCTTGTGTCTTTCTGGGTGTAAAAGTGTACGACTGCAGTAGAATGAAACCAAAGATGTAAATAATAAAGACCAAGACAGACAAGATACTCAGAATGGTTATAACTTTGGTTTTGAAAGCATTGCTCTCTCTATTCTTCATCTCTCGGGAAGGTGTGGGAGTCGAACCCACCCAGGACCTTTCACAGCCCCGCGCTGGTTTTGAAGACCAGGAGGCCCACCGGGACCAATACCCTCCCGATATCTATCTTAAAATATGAACATCCTTTTCCCGTTTTGTCAATCCTATCCGATCAAAATACTCCAGCACAGCTGTCGCATATTTGCGGGAAAGCTTGAGAATATCCCGCAGGTCAGCAACGGAAATACCTGGATATTTTCCCAGGTATTGGGTAACAATCCGCCTTGCCTTTTCCACTGAATCTCTGTGATAGATGACCTTATCGCTGAGACGCACGAGCACTCCTCTCTCGTACAGAATATGCATCACTTCTTGGAAAGCCCTTGGGTTGAGTCTCAGCTTGACACGAACGTCTTCTGCAAGGGGAGAAGAAAATTCCGCACTCTGATAAACTTTTTCGATTTTCTGGGAAATCTCTCTGTCTTGAGGTTTCAAACTCGGTTGGTATCCGACCAGAGTCAGATCAGCATCTCTTCTCGTAATCTTTTTCTTCTCTTCTAGATGAGAAACGATGGTCTTGAATGTCGGATTATCTATCAATTTGAGGAATTTCGATCTGAGTTCTTCATATGGCATGAATGCACGATGAGGATATTTATCAAAGTAGCCCTGGATCTGAGTCACTAATCTCTGCTCCAAATCCTTAAAAAAATCTCTATGAACGTATTTTATCTCTTTATGCTCTTCTATTCTTACGATCTTCCCTTCCTTCTCCAGATTTTCCATTGTCTGTTCCACTAAATTCTCACCTTCTCCGACCTTCAGCCTCATATCTGAAACACTCATCGGTCTGCTGCCAGAGTCCAACACAACCTGTTCAACCACCTCGTGAATACCGCCTCCGAGTCTCTGGAGCCCTCGGATAGCCTGAGGATCAAGCCTCTTATGCTTCGAAGGTGCAGCATCGAGTATGTTTCCCCCACCTATGGTCATCAAAGGGGAAAAAGTACGAATAACAAACCGATCTCCAGGGAGGGCCACTGTCGGAGCCTCAAGAACAAGCTGAATCAACGTTTCTTGTCCGGAAGAGAGCATGTCTTTCTCGAGAAGAATGACTCTCGCAATGATTTCGGCGGTCCCGACATGGAGCCTAATCCTCGTTCTGTTTTTGAGCTGCCTTCCATAGCTTTCAAGCAGCCTGAGACGTGCATCTAATCTGTAAGTCGGAGTCAGCGAGCCAGGCTCACCGGCACACTGTCCTCGTCTCAAAAGCTCTTTTTTTACATCCAGAAGATTTAAGGCGGTGCGTCTCCCCAAAACCGACCCCTCCACTTTTCGATGATGGACCTGTACGCCTCTAATTTTAGTTTTGATACCATCAGGGTAGATCTCGACCTTGTCTCCTTCCTTGACCTCTCCGGAGAGGATTGTTCCTGCGACGACTGTCCCGAATCCCCGCATAGTGAAGACTCTGTCGATCGGCAGACGGAAGATTCCGCTATCGTGTCTTTTCCCCACGGTCTGACCTAATTCCATCAAAGCCTGTTTCATATCATCCACACCCCTGCCATCCACTGCAGAAACAGGAATGATAGAGGATTCTTCTAGAAATGAACCTTTCAGAAATGCTTTGATCTGGTTTGTCACTTCCTGTATACGCTCCTGGCTCACCAAATCTATCTTAGTAAGGGCGATGATTCCTCTCTCGACCCCAAGGAGTTGGAGAATGTCGAAATGTTCCCTTGTCTGAAGGGAGATGCCTTCATCGGCAGCAATCACAAGGAGGGCCGCATCGATATTGCTGGCCCCGGCCACCATGGTCTTAATGAGCTTCTCATGGCCGGGGACGTCGATGAAGACGATCTGTTTTTCATTGCCTGGGGTATCCATAAAAACAAACCCCAGTTCGATAGTGATTCCGCGGCGTTTCTCTTCTGACAGGGTGTCTGCGTCAATTCCGGTTAGGGCTTTCACCAGAAAGGTCTTGCCATGGTCTATGTGACCGGCCGTTCCGACAATGACATGCTCTGCCTCAGACATAAGTGTTGCCTTCGAACCCAGCGATGGAATCTAGGATAGCAGATTGAGCATGCGATGGCTACTTCCGATACTGCCGCTGTTTAACAGTTCCTCTGTATCAGTAATTAGAATTCAAAAAGAAAACAGACTTTTTAATTTTATCCAGTGTCAACCTTTTGCCCACCAAAGGTGTCTTACATATGAAGATGGATGCTACAGAGGTTGTTCAAAGGAGAAAAAAAGATGAGAAGATGCGGTGCACTCCTCGCTGCAGGCTTGATGGTTTTTTCCTTCGCCTTTTCCGTTGAGAAAGGGAAGAAAATCTATATCGCCAATCATATAAATCCCCACCCGCCGACTATCGACGGAAGATTTAACGATCCTGTCTGGCAAAGGGGAGAGTGGGAAAGCGGATTTATCCAGAGGAAACCCTATGAGGGCCAAGAGCCTTCCCAGAAAACAGCCTTCAAGATTCTCTATGATGAAAAAAACATCTATATCGCCATCCAAGCCTTTGATACAGAGCCTCGAAAGATCGAAAGGCGTATGTCCCGACGGGACGATTTCGAGGGGGACTGGGTAGGAATCGAGATCGACAGCTATTATGACCAGAGGACGGCCTTTTGCTTTTCCGTCAATGCGGCTGGAGTCAAGGCAGACCAGGTGATCTCCGATGACGGGGAGAACGAAGATCCCAACTGGGATCCGATCTGGTACGTGAAAACCGATACCGATGAGAGAGGCTGGAATGCGGAAATGAGAATTCCTTTATCCCAGCTCCGCTATGGAAACAAGGTGAGCCAGGTGTGGGGTCTTCAGCTCACACGTATGCTCTTCCGGAAAGAAGAAACCTCACACTGGCAGTTTATTCCCAGGGATTCTTCAGGGTGGGTGAGCCAATTCGGCAGGCTCGAAGGGATTGAAAACATCAAGGCTCAGCGCCAGGTTGAGTTGTATCCGTATACAGTAGCAAATGTTCAGACTTTCCAAAATGAGGCAGGTAACCCCTTTGCGACAGGACGTTTGAGTCAATTCATGGGCGGTCTGGATGGAAAGATCGGGGTGACCAGCGATCTGACCCTGAATTTCACTGTCAATCCTGATTTCGGCCAGGTTGAGGCTGATCCTTCAGAGGTGAACCTAACTGCCTTCGAGACCTATTTTGAAGAAAAAAGACCCTTTTTTATAGAGGGCAGGAACATTCTGAGCTTCCGGCTCATGCTCGGAGACGGGGATTTGTCGAGTGACAACCTTTTCTATACCCGAAGGATCGGAGGACGCCCGCATCACTCTCCTTCGACTGCAGAGGATGAATATATGGACGTTCCCCAGAACACATCCATTCTCGGAGCTTTCAAGCTCACCGGAAAGACAAAGAACGGACTCTCCATCGGTATCATCGAAAGTGTCACTGCCGCAGAAAGAGCCGATATCAGCTTTCTGGGACAGCTTCGACAGGAGACCGTCGAGCCCTTTACCAACTATTTTGGACTCAGACTGCAGAAGGATTACAACCGGGGAAACACGCTCATCGGAGCGATGGTCACAGCCACAAACCGCAACATCGAGGACACCCATCTGGATTATCTTCACAGCGCAGCCTATACCGGAGGCTTGGACTTTTACCACACCTGGAAGGACAGAACTTATTTCATCCAGGGAAATACGGTTTTCAGCCATGTGCGGGGATCGAAGGAAGCCATCCTCGAGACCCAGATGTCTCCCCTCCGCTATTTCCAGCGTCTGGATGCCGATCATGTGACCTTGGATCCAAACCGGACTTCTCTCTCAGGATTGGGAGGGACCTTGGTTGGTGGAAAGCTCGGCGGTGGCAGCCTGAAGTATATCGGCGGCTTCACTTTCCGCTCTCCTGGGCTCGAGCTCAACGATATGGGGTACCTGAGGGATGCGGACAAAATCATGCAGTTTATCTGGGCGGGATACAATATCTACAAACCCTTCAACATCTTCCGCAATTTCAACTTCAATTTCAATCAATGGATGGGCTGGGATTTCTTTGGAGAGCAAATTTTCGCAGGTGGCAATTTCGGTGTCTACGGCCAATTCAAGAACTACTACACGTTTTCCGTGTCCATCAACAGAAACCAAGAGAGCCTGGCTAAGTCCCTTCTCCGGGGAGGCCCTTCACTGAGATGGCCGGGCAGGTGGTCTCCTTCCTTCAATTTTGGCACCGACTCCCGGAAGAAACTCCGCTTTCATGCTGGCAGTTGGTCCTCTTTTAGTGATGATGGGGACTCAAAGTACTTGAGCTATGAGGCAGGTCTGAGTTACACGCCAAGCGGCGCAGTATCAATTTCTGTTATGCCATCCTACAATGTGAACAAGCAGGAACTTCAGTATGTGGAAACGGCAAGTCTCGAAAATGAAGACAGATACATCTTTGGACGGATTGACCAGAAAACACTTGCTGTCACTCTAAGGTTCAATATCAGTTTGACTCCCGACCTTTCGATCCAATTTTACGGGCAGCCTTTTGTGTCGGCAGGAAACTATACAGAATTCAAGCACATCACGGATTCACGGGCTCAAAATTACAATGATCGTTATTACACGTTCCTGGAAGAGGAGATTTCTTTAGACACAGATTCAGGTGTTTACAATATCGATGAAAACAAAGATGGAACGGCAGATTACAGCTTCGAAAACCCGAACTTCAATTTCCTCCAGTTTCGTTCCAACCTGGTAGTCAGATGGGAGTACAGGCCAGGCTCGGTCCTGTTCCTCGTCTGGTCACAAGGGAGAACGGGCGTTTTATCCAACAGAGATTTCTCCTACGGAAACGACTTGCGCAGCCTTTTCGATATCCACCCCCACAATGTCTTCCTGGTCAAATTTTCGTATGGCTTCAGGCTGTAATGTAAAGACTGAAGATATCCCTTGAATTCGTCCCAGCACATCGATAGTATACTATCGTTTTTTCTCATTATGCATCCCAATTCGAGGTGGAGGTATCGTGGCTGAGCAAGCAAACAGGATGGAGAAATTCGATTTTTTGCTGGGTGATTGGAATCTCGAATACAGAGTTCCGAAGAGTGCGTTCAGCGAAAAAGCGACGGGTACAGGGTCAGGAACTTTCAAGAGAGCTCTGGAAGATAGGTATGTCTGTTTTGATTACTCTTCTTCTTTGACCATAGGACAGGGAGGAGCTCATGGCATTTTTGCGTGGGATGAAAAATCGAAGGTATACAGATATTGGTGGTTCGAAAGTTCGGGCAATTTCTTGACGGCAACCTGTGATTTCATTGATGCGGAAACTCTCTTCCTCAATTGGCATGATACTTTATTGATCCAGACTTTCAAAAAAGACGGTCCGAATAAGGTCATCTTGAGGATGGAAGCGCCGACTCCTGAGGGAAAATTTGAACTCATACTGGAAGTCATATTTACGAGGAAGTAGTCCAATCATCGTTTTTTTCGCTGAGTGTATCCAGCCGTTTGATGCATTGAATCATCGACCGGACCGTATGGTAATTCACTTTCCATGAATGGCTCATATGGGTCCATACAGGTCGCCCTTCTCTGGTTAGAAGTGGGAACCATTCGCCAACTTTATGATTGATCATCTTATCGAAGACAAATCTATGCACGTTTTCGTAGGCAGGCCAGTATTTCTCCTCTTCCAGGTAAAGGCATCCATCCAGCAGACCGATCAAAACTTCGGCCTGCTGCCAGAATTCCTTTTCCCAATCATAAACTCCGACTGAGTGTGCCCCCTCGACATACACGCCTCCGAATTCCCAGTCGATACCATTGTGGAGTGTATGATCCAGCAGTTTTTCGATAATATCTTTAAAGGCCTCCCAGTCCATATCCATGATTTCCAGAGCGTGCAACAAGAGCCAGGCCAGCTCCACATTGTGACCATAGGATGTGTTATCCTCGGGATGGCCTTTGGCACCGGTATCGGTATAACGATCCCAGCCCCAGATGATATCGAATTTAATCTGGGGCGCGACGGTCCAATCCTTCCAGAACTGGGGAATACCCGTTCCATATTCGGGATGGAGCATGTGATAGGTGAGGATATCGATGACCCCTTTCAGGGCTTTGAGGTGAACGTCTTTTCTGGTGCATTCATATAATGTCGTCAAGGCCTCCATGAAATGCATATGAAAGTCCAGGGTCTTTCTATCCCCTCCGCCGCTGCCAGGAGGACAAAGCTCCCAATTCCTCTCGAACATTTCGAAGTAGCCGCCGTGCTCCGTGTCTCTGGCCTTTTCTTGTATGAGATCAAAAACTCTCTCTGCATAGTCTTGGCCTCTCTGGTCACCTGTCGCCAGCGTATACTCCGACAGGGCATAAATGGAAAAACTCAATCCATAAAGAATTTTTTTATCGATTTCAACATTTCCCTTGCGGTCGACCGTCCAGTAAAAGCCGCCGTATTTCTCGTCCCACATTCCGTCGACAAGAAAATCGACACCATGTCTGGCAAATTCCCCGCATCTTCCGCCTCCGTATCCTGCTCGATGAGCCGAGGCCATGGTGTAGATTGTCCGTGTCTGGGAAATCAAGGACTTCTGATCTTCGCCGGTATCCTTCCCTTCGGCATTAAAATGAGTGATGAATCCTCCATGGACATCATCTTTACAGCGGTTCAGCCAGAATGGCAGCAGCTCATTCGTTAGGTAGTATTCAGCTTCTTTTCTACATTTGAGGATTTTCTCTCTCGTCGGTCTCCCCTTCCAATTCATTGTTATTCTCCCTGCCAAACCCAATCATGCATGAAATGAGGCTTGAACTTTTTTCTGTGATATCAACTATGCGGGATTATTCACAAGTAGGGATTGCTGAAAGAAAAAAATCATCAGCATTTTTTATGAATTTATCATGTCCAAGGACACCCTCGAACAATGAAAACAACTCGCAATGACATGGTGTATTTTCTAAGTTATAACTCAAAATATTAAAAATTATTAAGGAGGGAACGGCAATGAAAAAAATGACTGCTGTGGTGGCGTTGATGGCCGTGTTTTCACTGGCCGTTTGTTTCATCATCCTGGGTGCTATATCGGTCGAGCTGATGGAATCGCTCGGAATCGATGAGGGACAGTTCGGCACACTTGCCATGGGATTGTTTTTAACCAGTTGTATCGTGCAGCTCATCATTGGTCCGTTGGTAGATAAACTGGGTTACAAACCTATAGCTATTCTAGGATTTGTGGTTACCAGCGCGAGTGTATTTTTACTGGCCTATGCTTCGAGTTTCGGATTAGCGCTTATCGCCTGTATCTTGCTGGGCGTGGGCGCCATGTCTTTGAACACGGTGGGAAACACCCTCATCCCGATCGTGCTGTTCGAAGGCAAAGACCCGGCGCGGGCCAGCAATTTCGGGAACGCCTTTTTCGGGCTCGGCTATGTGCTCACGCCTTTTCTTTTTGTCCTTTTCCTCAAAAACTTGAATTTAAGCTACAGCACGTCTCTATCTGTTATTGGAGTGTTGGTGCTGGTATTCCTCGTTTTTGCCCTGACTGCGAGCTACCCCCAGGTTTCCACAGGATACAAGTTTTCCATGGCTATCAGACTCTTGGGAAAAGGTGCAGTCTTGATGGCTGCTCTGGCATTATTCTGTTATATCTCGCTTGAAATATCTATGGGCACTTGGATTAAAAAGTTCATGGAACAGCTCTTTGGAGGTGATGCCAATTCCAATGCTGCTTCCAATGCCGGGCTGGTTTTAAGCGCCTTTGGTGTGGCCATGATGGCTGGGCGATTCTTCACCTCGACTGTCAAGAATCTGACTGCTATAGGCAACAAAGTTATTGCCGTGATGGCTCTGGTTTCATTAGGAGCGATCGTGCTCATGATTTTGGCCAACAGTCCGGCATTAGCCATCATTGCCATTCTTCTTGCAGGGTTGGCCTTTGCACCGATATTCCCCACCATCGTCGGAATCACATTTGCCAAATTCGATCCCAGCCTTTATGGAAGTATTTTTGGGATCATCTTTGCCTTCGGTCTACTGGGCGGGACATTCGTGCCGAAATTCATCGGAAACCTGAGCGTCGGTTCGACCGTCCAACAGAGTCTGTGGATCGCAGCCGCCATGGCAGCCATCCTGTTCGTTATCGCTCTGATTATGGGTAGAGTAGGCAAACAGAAAGAATAGATTTTTTACAGTCTGTTTTCTTCCTTGAATTTTATTTTGGAAAATATTTCTGCGTTGATTTCTTCGATTTTTTGAGAGGTCGGGACAACCGGGAATTTAACCTTCAGATCGAGGGTCTGGGGAGACATACAGGATTGAAAATCACAGGGTTGGTACAAAAGGCTTGCTTCTAAGACACACTCTTCCACTGAACTCTTCTTGCTGATCTGGATATGCACGCCCAATACAACCTCGCCTTCATAAAACTTAACCTCTGCTTCCGAATAGCCAAATTGACCCGAATGGGGCTCTGGATAAAAGATTTCGAGGACCCTCAATTCCTCGGTCTCCTCTATAAACAGCTCTGAAGCGATGAGATAGGGATCGGCCAGCTCGTTGCCGTTGATATGCCATCCGGGGAGTATGTCTAAAAGGAAGGCAACCTTGATCGATCCTCCAGGATAAACTCCATCTTGAGAGAGTAAGGTCTTGACGGTTAGGACATCATGCTCTTGAGGCAATCCTGGTAACAGGCTGGAGACACAAAACATGCATGAAAGAACTGAGAGGATGAGGATTTTTTTCGCTGGTTCTCCAAACATCAAACGAGAGTCAAATCAGTTGTTCTTATCCTTTTTCTCCTCGATGGCCTTCTTCAACTGTTTTAATCTGCCTTCAAATCTAGCTTTGACCTCGTCGTTTGCCAGCTCGACGGCTTTTTCTGCAGCCTTAAGGGCTTCTTCATACTTCCCTAATTTTTGGCAGACCAGTGCAAGGGTATCCAAATTATAAGCAGATTCGGCTAGTTCAACCGATTTCTTTGCCGCTTGGAAAGCACTCTCCATATTTTTCCCCTGGTTGGCCCAGAACCATGCATAGCTGTTGAGAATGTTCGACTCATCTGTGTGTTTTTTTATGAATTCAGGTCCAAAGATTTCCAGAGCTTTATCTTCTTTCTCCAACTTCAAGTAAATCTCAGCTGCCCGCTGAAAGTTGTACCATCTGTCGGGCAGTATTTTCAGCGCCAGTTCCATCATTTCTTCCGCATTTTCTGTATTCATTTCATTTCTTACCCAAAAGTCTGCATAATCTGCAAGACTATAGGCAAGACTCGAGACCTGGCCCTCTATGAATCTCTTTCCGTAGAGCTCATCGGCTTTTTCTTTGTCTCCCTTGAGCATGTACAACTCTGCAAGATTTAATGTGTAGCGGGGACTGGGGTTATACTTCATTATCTCTTTAATCTTTTCGCCAAGTTCGATCCCTTTGTCGAGATTGTCTTTATCCCTTATTATTCGTCTGATATATGAGCTTAGTACATACGGGTCATCGGGGTATTTGGATGTGTATTCCTCGAAGAATACCTTTGCCTCGTCTTTGGGAGCACGGGACAGATAGTAAAAGCTTAAACGCTGATAGGCGGATTTCATCAATTTGCTCTCTGGATACTTTTTGATGAAGGCTTTGAGTGGCTCGGGATCCATCTCCCTGCTGAATGCCGACATGGCTCCAATGGAATACTCAGCATATTCGGTGTAGGTGACTTTCTCCCCCTCATAATCTGTCGTTCCCATCTTGCCTTCAGGGTCAAGAGTCAAGACATCCTGGTACAATGTGAGAGCCTTATCCTGAACGTATTTGTCGTCGTATTTTTGGGCAAGTTTGAAAACCACTTCGACATTTGTGGGGTCCTTTGCATAGCTCTCAGAAAGTGACTTGTAGGTGTCAATACCTTTGACACTTTTTTCCAGTCCTGCGAGGAATTTGTCCGCTGGCGGCCCATATCCAAGATGCCAATCCAATTCTGAACCATCGTCCTCGAGCAACATTGTCGTGGGAGTACCCCTCACGCCAAATCGCTCAAAAACCTCATCCCCTGTTTTTTCTCCTCTTGTAGCTCGGAAAAGGATGAAATTTGAATGAAGGAACTCGTGAAATTTTTTGTTGCGGTAAAACTGCTGATCCAGCAGTATGCAGCCCCCTCAGCCACCAGAGAAGAAATCGATCAGAACCAGCTTGCCTTCTTTTTTCGACTTGGCAATGGCATCATCCAGGCTGCCCTCGAACCAGTTCTGAGCGAGGCTGAAGGAGGCAAGGAAAATGAGGAGAAGAGGCAGTACGATAATTTTTCTCATTCATACCTCCTCTTTGAGTGCGGGAAATTCATAACAAATCCTACTATAAAGATAAAATTTATTATTGTCAAATGAACCCAGAATTGCCGATAGAAAACGTCATGGCGAGCGAAGCGTGGCCATCCCCTGTTGTGAGGTCAAAAGAGCCCTGGTGATCTCGGTCAGGCTTTAATCACCAACCGTATTCTTCCTTCGGATTCAGAGACAACTCTTCCTATGATCGTTGCCGAGGCAACGCCTTGCTCTCTGAGCTTTTTAACAAACTCTTCTTCTTGATTTTTTTTTATAGCAATCAGAAGGCCTCCGGATGTCTGGGGATCATACAGGGCTGTTTCGACCTCCTCATTGACTCCTTCTAAAACCTCGACGAATTGAGCGGCAAATTCTCTGTTTCTCTCGATAGCACCAGATATCAGCTCCTCCCTAACACAATCCAAGACTCCGTCAAAGAAAGGAACTCGATCCACAAAGATCTCGGCAGTTACCCCACTTTGGGCAGCCATTTCACTCAGATGGCCCATCAGACCGAATCCCGTGATATCCGTGGCTGTTGTCACTCCGGCCTTGACCATGGCCTCTGAAGCAGCCTTATTGAGCTCAGCCATGGAGCGGCTTACAACCTCCATGGCTTCTTCAGGGGCCCTGCCAAGCTGGCGGGCAAAGGTGATAATTCCTGAACCAATGGGCTTGGTCAATATCAAGACATCCCCAGGTTTCGCCTTGTCATTGGTGATGATTTTTTTTGGATTGACCTCGCCGGTTACGGAAAACCCAAACTTGATTTCATTGTCCTTGATGCTGTGGCCTCCGATGACTTCCACACCGGCTTCCTTCATCTTGTCGATCCCGCCTCGCAGCATCTGGTTCATGACTTTGTGGCTCATGGTCTCGATCGGGAATCCGACGATGGAAAGCGCCGTGAGCGGCCGCCCTCCCATAGCATAAATATCGCTGAGAGAGTTGGCGGCAGCTATCTGACCGAAGGTGTAGGGATCATCGACGTTGGGTGTAAACACATCCACAGACTGGACAAGGGCCAGATCATCAGTCAGCTTGTACACTCCCGCATCATCGCAGGTGTCGGCACTGACCAGAATCCTCGGATCTGAAATCGAGGGCAGGCCGGCCAGGGCGATCTTCAAATCTGTCTGGTTGATCTTGGAAGCACATCCGGCATTCTCGACGAATCGGGTCAGAGGGACATTTTCTGTAACTTCTTCCAACCGCTCTCCGGCACACAAGCACACGTTCTTTTCTTTGAAGAGTTCGCATGGACAGGGTTCGTTGGGATTACAGATGCAGTGGCCCAACTTGATAGACCGCTGCATGATCCGCCTTCTCTTTTCTCTATCAACAGCCATGATCCAGACTATCCTTTCTTCAGGATCGATAGGAGAGCGCTCAAAATCACATCATCTTCCTTGTCCTGTATCGTTCGATAATCCAGAAGAACCGCATCTTTCTGCACCCTGGTAAAAATCGGGGGGTGGTGATGACGCAACTTTCGGGCCAAGTCTTCGGCTGAAAGACTCCTTGTTTTCAGTGCCAGCAGCTTTGTGGGCAGGGTCTGGACTGGGACTGAGCCACTCCCCACTTGGGAGCCGCCGTCCACGATGGACACCTCGACATCATCTGGAATTTGTCTCTGGATGATTTTCAAACCTTTCTTGATCCGGGCTCCAACCTCTTCCAGTCCGAGGGAGAACATCCTGTAAACCGGATGTTTTTCCCTCAATTTTTCAGGATCGCGGAACAACCTTAGCGTGGCTTCCATGGCTGCGATAGTCATCTTTCCAATACGGAAAGCCCTGGCGAGTGGATTTTTCCTGATTCTTTGTATGAGCTCAGCCCTGCCGACGATCACTCCGGACTGGGGACCTCCTATGAGTTTATCCCCGCTGAAACAGGCGATATCAGCCCCAGCTTTCAGGCTGTCCTGGACCATGGGTTCTGTTTCCAGGCCATACTCTCCGAGATCCACCAAGGCTCCGCTTCCCAGATCATCGATGAGGGGCAGGTTGTGTTCCCTGGCCAGTGGAGCCAGTTCTTCGATGGAGGGCTCTTCAGCAAAGCCCACGATGCGGTAATTGCTGTGGTGCACCCGCATGATGGCCCCGGTATTCTCCCCTATTGCTGAAGCATAGTCGCGGAGATGAGTCTTGTTGGTGGTGCCCACTTCTCTCAGTATCGCACCACTGGCCTCCATAACATCAGGCATGCGGAATGACCCACCGATCTCGACCAATTGTCCGCGGGAGACGATAACTTCTTTTCCCTGTGCCAAGGAATTCAGGATGAGCATAGTGGCCGCAGCATTATTGTTGACAACAGTTGCTGCCTCGGCTCCAGTCAATTCGCAGAGAAGATCATTGAGGTGGACATCCCGATGGCTCCGGCGTCCTGTTTCGATATCGGCTGCCAAGGTACAGTAACCTTTTATGACCTCATCGATGGCTTCTTGGGTCTCTTTCGGAAGCACCGCCCGTCCCAATCCCGTATGAAGGATGACGCCCGAGGCATTGATCGCCTTCACCAGTGAGGGCGAAAAGACCTTTTCAAGATGGACCTCAATTTTTTCTAATATCATCTCTTGAGTCAGCTTTTTTGCACCCGATTCCTCTTCTTTCCCTTTCTGAAGTTTTTCTTCCAAATCTCTCGATCAGCACTTCTACACTCTCAGTCTTCAACAGACTATCAACAGAGGGCAACTGTCGAAGCAAAACTTTTTTCATAATTAACCTTTCTTCTCAATTATAAGTCCTTCACTCCCTAAATAAAATGATATTATGTAACATCAAACTTTGCTCCGTGCAATAAAAATGACGATTTTTGATAATTATATAACTGGGAGTTATAATGAGATGAATGCGTCATCGGAAGCAAAACGGAGCCATCTTTTATCGTTATGAGACTGCTTCAATCCTTTGGTTTTTGCAATGAAAATTAAAACACTGACATAATCAGCCTGGATTATTCACGAGTCGAGATTGCTGCAGCGGCAAGGAAGCAGCACATGAAGCTGTAGTGAACTACCGTGAATGGGCTGCAACGATGCCGATGTAGTGAGATCGGCTCGCCCATAGGGTAAAAAATGCCGATTAAATAATTAAATATTTTTATATAATAACTTACTTTTATGAATAATTCAGGTTAGATAAAGATGAAGTTATTCACAATTGGGCATTCCACACGACCGATCGAAGATTTCATCTCTCTGCTCCACTCCTACAGGATTGAAATTCTGGCCGATGTGAGAGCCTTCCCCTCCTCCTCGAAATTTCCGCACTTCAACAGGGAAAATCTAGAGGCGAATCTGTTTCAAAGCGATATCGAGTACCACTGGCTGGGAAAAGAGCTGGGCGGCTACAGGAAAAAGTCCGAGGGATTAGGAGAGGAGTCACCGAATAAAGGATGGGACTCAGGAGGATATCGCATCTATGCAGACTATATGCTCACCGATGGGTTTAAAACCGGAATAGGGAAACTCCTGGAATTGGCGAAGCAAGGGATCACGGTCTATATGTGCGCGGAAAAGTTTTTCTGGCGCTGCCATCGAAAACTGATCTCGGATTATCTTGTGAGCCGTAATCATAAAGTCTGGCATATCATAGAAGCTGACCACTTACGAATCCATGAACTCACGAAAATCGCTCAAATCAAAGACGGGACACTCACCTATCCTGCCAAAAAGACTCCATACACTCCTGCTCTGCCCTTTGACGAGGATTTGGCCCATCACATAAACGGAGAAAAAAAATGAAAAAAACAATACTTCTCCTTCTGATTTTTGTTTTGGCGATCAGCTTTCTTTTCTCTATGAACGGCTCCTTTTACAAGCCTGGGAGGTTGAGAACCGAGAAAGGACTTCGTTCGCCCCTCACTCCCCCCTCTCAGGAGGGAGTAGATCAGAACCACTTCAAGGTGGCAGAGGACATCCTGCTGTATTATTTCCGCTCCGGAGAAGGAAGACCTGTCCTCGTGATCCACGGCGGTCCGGGTTCCCCCTCCACTGAACCCTGGCCAGGGCTCGAGGAGCTGAGAAAGGACTTCATGTTCCATTATTATCACCAGCGGGGATGTGGACACTCGACACGGCCAGTAGATACGTTCGAATCGCAAAATTTCATGAAGAATGCATTCAGCCTTGATAAAGTTCTTGGGCTATCCGCCCAATTGGCTGATATCGAACGAATCCGGCGCATCCTCAAGCAGGAGAAACTGATCCTGATGGGACACTCCTATGGAGGCTTCCTGGCATCTCTATATGCAGTCGAATTCCCTGAACATGTGGAGAAGATGGTGCTCATTGCCCCGGCAAATGTCCTGAAAATGCCGATCGAAGATGGGGGATTTGACGAGATCAGAGAATTTCTCACCGAAAAGGAAAAAGCTGAATTCGATGATTTTCTCCGCCGTTACTTCGACTACGGAAAGATCTTCTCAAAAAACGAAAAGGAACTCAGCTCTGTGAATTCAGAGTACGGTAGATTTTATAAGGCCGTTTACAAACATCTAGGATTGAAATTTCATGAAGGCCCTGACGAAGACCTTGCACTCATGGGCGGCTGGATGGTCCATGCCATGTACGTTTCGCTCGGAATGAAATATGACTTAACAGAGGAGTTGAAAAAAGTCCCTGCTCCTGTGCTCGTTTTACATGGGGAGAAAGATTTAATGCCGGCAAAGGCCAGTCAAAAATACGCCGATCTTTTTCCACAGGGTCAGCTCAAGATCCTTCCCGACGTCACTCACTTTCCCTTTCTTGAGGATCCTCTTGAATTTGCTAAGATCGTAAAGACCTTTTTATCTCAATAAATTTTCTTCGACCTCAGATTCTTCCATATCATTTTTCAGTAAAACCAAGTCCACTGTTTTTATTTTTTACCATTTTTGTTACAATTGTAACAAATTTATTACATGTAGAGTCTATCATGAAATTCAACACCACATTATTCGATCTCATAAATTCGCCAACAAAACTAAATATCATGAGGTTCCTAATCAATCATACAGCACCCATGAGCGAACGAGAAATTGCCTCGGTCTTAAACGTCTCTCATATGAGTGTTAACAGAGCCATGAGAGAATTAGCTGAAGCAAATTTTGTCGATAATACAGTTGTTGGCAGAACTCACATATGGAAAGTTAATCGAAAAAGCTATGTATATGGAACTTTATCAAAAATCATTAAAACGATGAATGCAACTTTAGCGCCTATTGAAGACCTAAAACAGACACTATTGAAAAATTTGCCCATCGACATGACAAAAAAAATCATTTTATTTGGATCTGTATCAAAAAGGACAGAAGAGCCCAACAGCGACATTGATTTGTTCATCCTGGTAAAACTCCAAAAGTACAAAGAAGCAATTGAACCTTATATCGAAAAACTGGCGCTTACATGTCTCGACAGATATGGCAACGTCCTATCCCCATATGTTCTTACCGAGAAAGACATGAAACAAAAAAAGAATCTAAACCTGATAAGAGATATCCGGTCTGGAATTCAGCTTTATCCTTATAAGAAATGACCATCAAGATGAAAAAGAGAAAAGTCAATAAATCATTATATTCTAACTATTTAAAACGTGTCGAAGAATGTTACATTACAGCAAATGTTTGTTTTAAGAATGCTGATTGGAACGCTGCCACAATATGTGCTATCCACGCTTGCATCTCAGCATGTGATGCGATGTGCATTTATTTTCTAGGAAAACGCCATGCTGGAGAAAATCATAACAATGCAGTCAGGCTTTTCAAGACCATCTCAATTCAGAGTGGAAATCTCAGTCAAAATGCAAATAGACTAAGCAAGATTATAAGCATTAAAAACATGGCGGAATACGAAGAGAGGCTTGTGTATAAATCCGAGGCAGACAAAATAATCAAAGATATGGAACGGTTTTTCAATTATGTAAGAAAAGAATTACCGCAAGGGAAGTTCAATCCATGTAATTTGAATATTTGATATTCAATTGTCGTCTATCCTTGGTTTGTTCTATAAGATCGCTGATTTGCAAAGTATCAGCCTCATTTTTAAATCCATTTGACTCTTCCCGTAAAAATTTATATTCTGAACTTAACAAAGGTTGGGGAATAACACCCATGAAATGCCCCAAGTGTCATGCCGATAATCCTGACACACAAAAATTCTGTGGCGCGTGTGCCTCGTCTCTCCTACACCCAGAGGATTTCTCAGTCACAAAAACCATGGAAACGCCCATCGAAGTATTAGGAAGGGGAACCACAATTGCAGAAAGATATGAAATCATCGAGGAATTGGGGAAAGGCGGGATGGGTCGAGTCTACAAGGTTCGTGATGCAGAGATAAATGAAGACGTTGCTTTAAAGCTCCTCAAATCCGAAATCGCTTCGGATGAAAAAACCATCGAACGATTCAGGAATGAACTAAAAATTGCCCGAAGAGTTTCACACAAGCATGTCTGCCGCATGTATGACATTGGCAAGGAAGAGGGAGAGATATTTCATCAGCATGGAGTATGTCGAGGGGGAAGACCTGAAGAGCCACATCAAGAGGAAGGGAAGATTATCGACAGATGATGCCATCAGCATAGCCATACAGGTGTGTGAGGGTTTAGGCGAGGCTCATCGACTCGGGGTAGTGCATCGGGATCTGAAGCCCCAGAATATCATGATCGACAAAGAAGGTCAGGCCAAGATCATGGATTTCGGGATCGCTCGTTCGGTTGAGGCACCCGGTGTGACAGCCACAGGCATGATCATCGGGACACCGAGCTACATATCCCCGGAGCAGGCAGAGGGGGAGGAAGCTGATCACAGATCAGACATATACGCCTTGGGAGTTATCCTTTATGAGATGATGACCGGGGAAGTGCCATTTAAGGGAGAGACGGCTCTCAGTGTAGCCCTGAAACACAAGGCACAGCTTCCTACTGATCCCAGGAAGTGGAATCCAGAAATTTCTGATGATTTCAGTCGATTGATCCTGATATGCATGGAGAAGGATAGGGAAAGGAGGTATCAGAGCGCAGAGACCCTTCTCGCTGATTTGCGAAACATCGCAGAAGGATTTCCCCTCGGGACAAAGCTCCAACCCAGGCGGAAGACTTTCGTAGCCTCATTGATCCGAAAAAGGTTCTTCTTCCCTGTTTTGGCAGCTGCGCTGGCAATCATCGTTATCGCCCTGAGCTTTTATATCTGGAAGCGCACTCCCGCATTTTTATCGTCAAAGCCTGGAAGGATATCCATGGCCGTCATGTACTTGACCAACAATACCGGCGACAGCAGCTTGGATTACCTGCGCCGGGCCTTTTCGGAACTTGTCATCGCCGATCTTCTCCAGTCTCAACACATCCGGGTTCTCACCAGCGACCGGATGAATTCCATTCTCAGGGAGTCGCAGCTGCTTGATGCCAGCGAGTATTCTTCTGAGGATTTGTTAAAAGTCGCTTCCCTCAGCCGTGTGGACCATATCCTCCAGGGCAGCATAACCAAAGCAGGTGAGACCTTCCGGATCAACACCTCCCTTCACGATGCTGTCACTCTGGAGCCCAAGGCTTCAGAACAGGTGGAAGGGGTCGGTCTTGACAGCATCTTCGACATGGTCGACAGATTGACCCGAACCATCAAGGCGGATTTCGACCTTACCCCGGAAGAAATCGCTAAAGATATCGATAAGGACGTACAGAAAATCACCACCGGTTCACCTGAAGCCCTCAAGTATTACATCGAGGGAAAGATCCTTGCCGAACAGGGAGAATTCCAAAAAAGTATTGAAGTCTTAGAAAAGGCCGTCTCTCTGGATCAAGAATTTGCCCTGGCTTACTGGTTGATTGCAGACTGTTACAATTATTTGGGATCTGTAGATCATTCGAAGAAAAATCTGGAAAAGGCGTTTTCTTTTATAAACCGGGTCTCGGACCGGGAATATTTTTTGCTTCAGGGCTACGCTTCCTCCACTACCGAAGGCTCCATCGAAAACTATAAAAAGCTGTTGGAATTGTACCCGGATGATGTGGATGGAAACGCTCTTCTTTCGTCTCACTACAGAAACATCGAAGAGTGGGATCTGGCCCTGGAGCGGTTTAAAATGCTTGCCGAAATCGTAAACGACGATGAATTGGCCTATGAGAATATTGCCCACATCTATAATGCTAAGGGTCAATACACTCAAGCCAGAAAGATTTTAGAGTCCCGCCTTGAAACCCTGCCGGAATCCTCCACCTTCCATAAACAGATCGGGATCTCCTATTTTCTGGAGGGAAAGTATGATCTTGCCCTCCAGAAAGTCAAAAAAGCCTTGGAACTGAATCCCGATGATGTCATCACTGCGGAACTTCTGGGAAATATCTATCAGATCAAGGGAGATTTGGAGGAAGCGGCAAAGATTTATCAGGAGTTGAAAGAAATTGATGATTTTTTTGCCCAGTATACAGGACGCTTCTGGATGTGTTTTCTGCATTTGACCCGAGGGCAATACCAGAAATTTCAAGAGGAGATATCCGCAGGTGAAGGGTTTACGCAGGAATTCAGTTTCTTGCCCGGTTTGTATAATTTCACATCCATGATGACTTATCTCCATTGGCAGAAAAATCGGTTGCCGGAAGCGCTGGAGGAAGCCCATCGAGCCGTCGAACTTGCCCAATACCGTGATCATGTTAACTTCAGTCTGCACCTGCGTGGGATGATCTACGCGCAGATGAAGAGAATCGAAGAGGCGAACGAAACCGCTGATCTGCTGAAGCACATGATCGAAGAAAGCGGCGCAGAGAAATTTATGCGGCATTACCATCATCTGATGGGAATGATCACCCGAGCCGAAGGAAACTTTCAAACGGCCATTCAAGAGTTCGAGCACGCCATTTCTCTGCTGCCTGCAGAATATTTCAAAGCCGATATGCATATCTTGTATTTCGATGCCCTTGCATCCACCTGCATGGAGAGCGGTGATCTGGAAAAGGCTCAGAAGCTGTATGAGAGGATTACGGGGCTAAAGACAGGCAGACTGAGATGGGGAGACCTCTATGTCAAGTCCTATTATTTGCTCGGCAAAATTTATGAACAGTGGGGTAACGCCGCCAAGGCCAGAGAGCATTATGAGATTTTTTTAGACCTTTGGAAGGACGCTGATCCGGGGATTGCTGAGGTAGAAGATGCAAAGAAAAGCCTGGCTGGATTGAAATCTGAGCAATAATTATCTTAGGTGAGAATTTTCGGGGAGATTAGTGTCTATTCAAAGAGGAGGCTTACTTTAATTGTTCGTTTAATTCTTGACAAAGTATAACTTTGGTTATACCATTATTGTATGAAAACTGCGATATCCATTCCCGACTCGATTTTTAAAGCTGCTGAAAAGCTCGCTCACCGTCTCGGAATCTCTCGAAGCGAACTTTATGCTAATGCAGTCGCCGAATACGTCCAAGAACACCGAAATGATAAGGTTACAAAAAAGCTCGATGAAATTTATAATAAGGAATCTTCCTCATTAAACTCAACCCTGATGGCAATTCAGAGTGATTCTATTTTTAAGGACGAGTGGTAATGCAAAGGGGCGAGATTTGGTGGGCTGTCCTTCCTAGCCCATCTGCTTCAGAACCTGGCTACAGACGTCCTTTACTCATCGTTCAATCCGATGATTTCAATCGAAGTCGTATTAGTACTGTGATTGCGGTTGTTATCACATCAAACCTTCGGCTATCTGAAGCCCCTGGCAATGTCCTTCTTTCTCGAAAAAATTCTGGACTCCCAAAAAAGTCCGTAGCTAATGTTTCTCAATTGGTAACTGTCGATAAGTCTTTCTTAACCAAGAAAGCAGGGAAATTGAGCCCCCAAATAGTGCAAGATGTCGAAGCAGGTATCCGACTTGTTCTTTCCTTGTAAGATCCAGTTGGGGATTTCTGATGATTACACGTATAATCCTACTTTGCTTGCCTTCCACATTTTAACCACTACGATTGACTCTGTTCCCCTGAATTTGGTATATTTTTGCCAGCAAGGGAAAAGGATCCGTCGTGACAGTTAAATGTCCCAAGTGTCATTCCGACAATCCTGACACTCAGAAGTTTTGCGATGAGTGCGCTGCTCCTCTGACTGCCAGTGAGGACATCCAACCCTCCTTAACAAAAACCCTCCTGACTCCGGTCGAAGACCTTCCACAGGGAACACTGTTTGCAAACCGTTACGAAATCATCGAAGAACTGGGTAAAGGCGGTATGGGAAGGGTGTACAAAGCCCTCGATAAAGAGATCCATGAGGAAGTAGCAATAAAGCTCCTGAAGCCTGAGATTGCTGCTGATGAAAAGATCATCGAGCGTTTTCGGAACGAACTCAAGATAGCCCGCAAGATCAGCCACAAAAATGTCTGTCGTACATACCACATCAGCAAGGAAGAAGGCACTCCCTACATCACCATGGAGTATGTTCGAGGTGAGGGCTTAAAGAGTCTGGTCAAAAACAAGGGGAGGCTGCCCAAAGAAGAAGCTCTGGGAATCGCCAAGCAAGTGTGTGAAGGGTTAGTAGAAGCGCATAAATTAGGAGTGGTGCATCGGGATCTGAAGCCCCAGAACATCATGATCGATGAGAAAGGGAACGCGAAGATCATGGATTTCGGGATCGCTCGTTCGGTTGAAGCACCGGGTGTGACTCAAACGGGAGTTATCATCGGGACACCGGATTATATCTCACCCGAACAGGCCGAGGGAGAGGAAGCAGACCATAGATCGGACATCTATTCACTGGGTGTCATCCTGTACGAGATGGTGACGGGGAGTGTGCCATTCAAGGGGGATACGGCCCTCAGTGTGGCACTGAAACACAAGGCACAGCTTCCAACAGATCCCAGAAAGTGGAATCCAGAAATTTCCGATGATCTGGCCCGGTTGATCCTGATATGCATGGAGAAGGAAAGAGGAAGAAGGTATCAGACGGCAGAAGCGCTCCACGATGATCTGCGAAACATCGAAGAAGGCTTTCCCCTCGGGACAAAGATCCGATCCAGGAGGGAAACTTTCGTTGCCTCTATAATCCGAAAGAAGTTCTTCATCCCGGCTCTAATCGTTGTTCTTGCAATATTTGCAGTAGTTTTTTGGCAGCTTCTTCCCCGAGAAGAGGTCATTTCTCCAGCACAATCTGACAGGCCTTCTGTCGCCATTATGTATTTCAAGAACAACACCGGAGATCCAGCGCTTGATTATTTGAGTGAGAGTCTTACATCTCAATTGACCTACGACCTCATGCAGTCGAAATATCTGTATGTCCTACCAAATGATAGACTCATCCAGATTATGAATAGACTGGACTTACAGGGGAAGGGAAATTACTCCACAGACGAATTGGAAAATGTCGCTGATTGGGGCGAAGTGGAACATGTCATCCAGGGAGGATATTTTAAGGCCGGCGATGACTTTCGGATCTCCATCCAGATTCAAAAGACCGGCTCATGGGAAATCATCGGGAGTGAGACTTTATCCAGTCAAATCGAGCGTCAAATGGCAATGGTCGATGAACTGACACCGAAGATAAAATCTTACTTTAACATTTCTGCACAAGACATAACCGGAGACATCGACCTCGATATCGGCCAAATCACAACACGGTCTCCTGAGGCATTTACATATTACAATGAGGGCGTGAAGCATTGGGCGAGTGGTCGTAGCGATGAGGCTATAAAATCCTTCAAAAAAGCCATAGAAATTGATCCCCAACTTGCGATGGCGCACATCTTTTTGGCGCATAGGTATTCAGCTCGTTTGTTACCCTCCCAAGCGCGAGAACACATAGAAAAAGCTTTAAGCCTGGCTGAGCATCTAACGGATAGAGATCGTTACTTCGTCGAGGCCGAAGCATTTCAATACGGTCTGCTTAAGGATCAAGAAGGGAAATCAGGAGGGGCTGAAGAATCTTACAAGAAGATACTAGAGCTTTACCCTGAAGATTGGTTGGCTAATTATAATTTGGGAGAAATGTATTTATTAGGAATGGAAGAATGGAAGAAAGCTCGTGAGCTGTTCCTGGAGAACAGGCGGAATAAAGTGGATTTTGTCAGAAATTATCAGCATCTAGCGGCAACCTATGAGTTTGAAGGCTTGTATGATGAAGCCATCGAGACTTACAAATATTACCTGGAAAACTTTTCGGATTCGCCTCGGTTACGCGAAAGGCTAGCTAGTGCTTATCTCTGCAAAGGCCAGTTAGATCTGGCGCTCGCAGAGGTGGATAATGCCATTTCCCTCAATCAATCCCCAAGCGGAAATTGGTTGAAAGGGGCTATTTTGTTGTGCATGGAGGATTGGCCCAAAGCAGAGGAGGAATTCCAGATATTAATAAACAGAGACATATACTATTCACGTTTAGTGGGAATAGAAGGGATGGGGCATATGTTAAGAACCCAGGGAAAATTAAAGAAAAGCATCGAACTGTACGAGGAGGGGTTAAGAGAGGCAAAAGCCATGGGGTATGTCGATTATGAGTTTATTTTTCTCCATCAACTTGCCTATGCGGATTTTCAGCAAGGAGATTTGAAAGAGGCATTAAATAAGAGTGATACGGCACTGAAACTGCCCATGGGTCAAAGAAGACAGGTGCAGTTTCAATTTTTGAAAGGTTATATCTATCTGAGAATGGGTTCAATAACGGACGCGCAGGATGCCGCCGAGGAACTCAAAAATTTGCTGGATAATGAGGTGGATAATAAACTTATACGGTATTATTTCCTCCTGATGGGCCTGATTGAGTGCAGCAAAAACAATTATAAAGACGCCGAAAAATATCAACTACAGGCTCTTTCGTTATTGCCTTTCCCACATTATTATGCCCAAAGGTGGGATGATCATGCTGTTTTTTATGATGCATTGGCTATGACTTATCATAAATCAGGAGAACTCGATAAAGCACAGATGCAATATGAGAGAATCATTTCCCTTACAGAAGGACGACTCAATTTTGGCATTATTTATGCCAAAAGTTTCTACAGGCTTGGCCAAATATTCGAACAAAAGGGCTGGAAAGGGAAGGCCATAGAGCAATACGAGAAATTCCTCGATCTCTGGAAAGACGCTAACCCTGAACAGCCTGAAATTGAGGATGTCCGCAACAGGTTAGCAAAGTTGATAGGTAATTAATCATCATTTTATAGAAAATGAAACCAATTTTCTTCCTTGCGGCGTTATATATATGTGGGCGGATTGACATCAAACCGCACCTCAATTACAATCTTTAAAGGATATCTGAGCCATAAAGAAAAAAGCATATCTCATCGATTGAAGAAAGACGTGCAAGATGAAGTGCCCCAAATGCCAAACGGAAAATCCTCCTGACAGCAGTTTCTGCCGGAAGTGCGCCACTCCGCTCCCCTCAGCAGAAGAGCTCGTCCTCACGCAAACCAAAACCTTAGTCATGCCCCCTGCTGAACTGGAAAGAGGAACCACTTTCGCCGGACGCTACGAAGTCATCGAAGAGCTGGGGAAAGGAGGCATGGGTAAGGTCTACAAGGTCTTCGACACAAAGATCAAGGAAGTCGTGGCCCTCAAACTCATAAGGCCCGAGATCAGCACAGACGCAAAGACCATCGAGAGATTCAACAACGAACTGAGGTTGGCCCGTAAAATCTCACACCGGCATGTGTGCCGCATGTATGACCTGGGCGAGGAAGGCACCTCCCACTTCATCACCATGGAGTATGTTCCGGGTGAAGACCTCAAGAGGTTTATCAAGAGGTCTGAACAGTTGACCGTTGGGAAGGCCGTATCCATCGCCAAACAGATCTGCGAGGGATTGGCCGAAGCCCATCATCTCGGCGTCATCCACAGGGACCTCAAACCCCAGAATATCATGATCGACGCAGACGGAAACACACGCATCATGGATTTTGGGATCGCCCGCTTCCTCGAAGGGGAGGGGGTGACAACTCAAGGCGTGCTGATCGGCACCCCGGATTATATGTCACCCGAGCAGACCGAAATGGAAGGTGTGGACCAGCGCTCCGACATCTACGCCCTGGGTATCATTCTTTTCGAGATGGTCACGGGAAGAGTGCCCTTCGAGGGGAAGACCCCCATCAGCATTGCCATGAAGCATAAGAGCGAGCCGCCTCCTGATCCTCGAAATCTGAATCCACAGGTCACAGATGACCTCAGCCAGGTGATTCTCAAATGTATGCAGAAAGAAAAGCGCGACAGATATCAAAGCGCAGAGGAGCTTCTCGCCGATTTAAAAAATATCGAAGAGGGTCTTCCAACCACGGAAAAAATCGTTCCTGCTGCTGAGCCCAGGCCTCAAACATCGAAAGGGACAACCGTCACATTTGACACAAAGAAACTTCTTGTCCGTGTTGCGGCAATGATGATCATCCTCGCAGGAACAGTGCTTGTGTGGCGGCTTATTCCTCGAAGGGAAGGAGGGATATCCGCCGAGAAGCCTGTCAACATTATCGTGCCGCCTGCCCCTCCTGAAATCAAAAAGGATGCGGTGATCGCAAAGGCCCAGAAAGAGAGCCAAAAAGAGAGCGAAAAAACGGGTACTGGAGCAACACGAACACGGGAATCTCGGTCAGTTTCCCCTGAACTCAAATGGCTCATACCCCAAGATGTCGAAAAATACTTGGATGCATCGAAGTACAGCACAGATGCCCAGTGGCTGTGGAGAACCTTCAATCTGCTGGGACCGGAAGTCATTAAACACCTTGGTAAGGACGATCTCAAAGGCATCGAAGATTTTCTGGAGAATATCAAAAAAAATCTACCGCAGGAGGGAGATCACAGGGTAATCATCGATCAGATAAAAGGCAAACTCCAAGAAGGGCAAAAGCTGCAAGAAGAGGGCAAACAAGAGGAGGCCCAGAAAAGCTACGAGGAAGGCCAGACTCAGATGCAAAAGCTCCTCGAAATCGTCAGAGACAAAGAGGATGCGGATCGGGCAAAGACCTCAATGGAACAGGCCAGGATGGCTGCTTCGCGAAGATTGGAGGAGGAGGAGGATAATTTACTCTATCGAGTCGCTCAAGCGAAGGTCGATGACGCTACCGATGCCTATGAGGAGAGCGACTTTGCGGGATCGAAAACGCTTTATACCATACTGGCAAGAATCTTCGCCTTCAGTATCGAAGGTTGTGAAGACAACCGGTGTATCGAGGTTCTTAAAAACTTTGTCGATGGGTTGCGAACGGAGGCGACCCAGCTGGATGCCCCATCGTCAGCTTCCGCCTCCTGGTATTTCGAGCATGCAAAGGAGGAGGAAGAGCAGGCCGCCTCTCTTGTGGAAGAGGATGACCTCGAGGATGCCGCAGAGCGCTACATCCAGGCTGCATTCCTGTATGAGAAAGCCAAAGAAAAGGCATCGGAAGACAAAATCCAGAAGCGATAATCTTTTCCTTCTGTCCTATCTCAATCAAGAGGGGACAACTTTTACACATATCGTGCAACTTTAGAATTTATCAAGAGGTTCAAACAATAAAACACTTTTTTCCGTCTGGAGGTCTCAATTGAAGAAAAAGAGAATCGCGCTGTGGGTATGCTTGCTGTTTATGCTCTGCCTTTCCTTGTCCTTTTCCTTTTGCTTTTCCTTAACCTCCCCTGAAGCAAACGATATGGAAAAGGCTGCTTCGGGAAAGAACATCGTGGAAGGGGAAGTGGCAAAAAAACTGGATTCATATCTGACACGGATAACGCCCTTCGGCTTTTCGGGAGCACTTCTCGTTGCCAAGGACGGTAAAGTCATCCTCAACAAAGGATATGGGATGGCTATCCTGTCTGAGAATGTGGCCAACACCTCTGAGACGGTGTTCAGCACGGGATCGATCACCAAACAGTTCACTGCGGCTGGAATCATGAAACTGGAGATGATGGGAAAACTGAGCACCGACGATCCGATCACCAAATATTTCGATGACGTACCCGAGGAAAAGAAGGACATCACCCTTCATCATCTGCTGACCCACACGTCGGGAGTGATCAACTTCACAGGTCCGGATTTTGTTAAGGCCCCCCGGGATGAGACGATGAAAAAAATCCTGGATGCTCCCCTTCAGTTCAATCCTGGAGAGCGCTTTGCTTACTCCAACGCAGGCTACAGCATGCTGGCTGCCGTGATCGAGAAGGTTTCAGGCCAAGGTTATGAGGAATTTATGAACAAAAACATCTTCACGCCCGCGGGGATGGACTTCACTGGATACAGAATGCCTGAATGGGACACAAAGGTCGTGGCTCACTGGTATGTGGAGGACAGGGATAACCGAACACCCTTGGAAAAGCCCTATCCCTACTGGAACTACATCGGAAACGGAGGAATTCTCTCCACCACAGAGGATATGTATAAATGGCACATGGCGCTACTCGGGGAGGAAGTGCTCTCGTCTGAGGTGAAGAAAAAAATATTCACCCCCTTCCTGAACGACTACGGATACGGCTGGGATGTGCTGGAACGGGAGATGGGAACCTTGATCCAGCACGATGGAGGGAGCATGCTCGGCTGCAGCGCGGAGATGCGGCGTTACATCGACGCCGGGGTGGTAACCATCCTGTTCTGCAACCAGAGTTACGGCCAGGGGACGCTTATGGAAGCGGTGAGGGATCAGATCGAGACGCTGGTCTTCGGAGGAGACGTGAATTTACCTGTTGAGGTTATTGTAGCGGCACCAGAGAGGCTCCTGAAATTCGAGGGGAAGTACACGCTCGAAAGCGGTGGAGACTTGACTGTGGAGGAAAAACAGGGAACGTTGGTCATCCAGGCTCAAGGGCAGGATGCGATCTGTCTGCTCTTTGACCCTGAAAATCCAGATCCCGGACATTTCGAGGAACTGAATAAGCTCTCGGAGTCAGTATTCGAGGCTGCACTCAAAGGCGACTATGAAGCCTTTGGGGATGTACTCATGGATAAAGAGAGGCGTCTGGAGCGGGTAAAGGAACTGATCAACATGAGGCTGCAGATGTATAAGGAAAGGACAGGAGCTGTAAAGGGTGCTGCTTCGGTCGGAACGGTGCCTTCGACGTTCGATGGCGAAGCGGCTGCAATGACCTATGTCGAATTGAAGGGTGAAAAGGGAAGCATGTTTTTCGTCCTTTTTTGGCGCGGGAGGAAAAACGTCGGAGTGGGTCCGACCATGCCTCCGGGTGAGATGGCTTTGCCTTTTCTGCCCGTTTCAGAGACGGAATTTGTGGGGTATCGGATCGATACGGCCATGAGTTCCCAATTAGAATTCAAGGTCGATGCGGAAGGAAATGTGATAGGTCTTGCTGCGCCGGGGATAGAGAAGCCTTCGGCCCTGAAGCAGAAGAATTGAGGCAACATTCTTAAAGCTGCTAACAGTATATTTATTATCGTAAAAGTACTTTTAGGAGGCAGGCAAACTGATTTGTCAGCCCTTGAATTTCCGCCTTCCTTCAGCGAGGGACCCCCACTTATTCCTCGGCTTGCTCTCCTTAACCTGCCGGTAAAGCTTGCTTTCCGTGCCCGGTCGCCTTCGGATCCGGTGATGGACTTAGGGCTTTAGTTGTTCTTGACTAGTCTTGAGCTCTCATTTATACTTTTTCAAGATAGTCGATGGGACTTTCGAGGCAAGAGTGCAGACGTAAACTGGCGAAGGCAAAAGGTAAATTCCTATAGCGTTTTCGAAGTTGCAGCTGTGAACGGTCCTAAATACAACATCGGAGCGGACAAGCTTTTCTGGTTCGCCTGCAAAGGCGCCAAGGAGACCTACGAACTGTACATCCGTTGAAGATCACACGGAGAATGGAATGAATAATGGCCGATGCCCAATTCGCTCTGTAGCTGTCCTCTTGGGGATACTCTGCATTTTCTCATTCGGATCATCAGATTCCGGCCAGCGTGAGCGAATCATCGCTCTGCCGGAACTCGAAGGCCCCCGCCAGATCGCAGTTGAGAAGGGGAGAGTCTATTTTGTCGATAGACGGGATGTCGTTGTCTACAATCTCTTGGATGGGCGCTTTCTAAAGAAAATCGGAAGGCTTGGACAAGGACCCGGAGAATTCAATGGGGGTCCGAGTCGCTTGTCCGTTTTGAGTGACCGATTAATCGTCAAAGATTTGCGCAGTTATGAATGCTTCAACTTGGAAGGAATCTACATCGGTGGGGTCAAGGAACCAGATCCATTTGGCTTTTATCCGTTTCTTCCCGTCGGCCGTAATTTCGTGGGATTTCCTATGCTCCGAAATGACGACGGCTCATTGGCCTCGCCATCCGGCTGTATCTATGATTCCGATCTCAAGCTTAAACGGAAATTCTTCGGCGAATTGCCCGCCTTTCCTCCGGCTCCCCCTCCGCCCGGAAGTGCGAAACCCAGAGGGAGGAGCGACAAGCTTCTTATCCGGGACTACGGGGACTATACGGTTTACGAAGACCGGATCTACGTTGCCGATTCCCGAAGAGGATTCTCGATCTCGGTTTTCGATGAAGACGGGATTCTCCTCCGCGAGATCAAACACCCTGTCGGCAAGGTCAAGGTGCCGAAGAGCTTTGTCGACGAGGTCGTAAAGGAATGGAAGGCATCGAAGGACTGGCAGACGAATTACTCTCATATCAATCCCGTAGTACCCGAATATTTCCCCGCGCTCATTGATTTTAAGATCGATCATGGGCGGATTTGCGCTCTTACGGCGGCCAAGAAGGACGACTTATTTGAAATCATAGTCATGGACCTCGAAGGCAAGATCCTGGGAAGAGAATTCCGGTTCCCGTTACAGCCCAATTTTGAGCACCCCTTCTTTAACGGTTTTAAGTACGACATCGAGGGGGACAAACTCGTCTGGTTTGACTACAACGACGCCAAGGAGAGCTACGAACTGCACATCCGCTGAAGATCTCACAGAGAATGTAATGAGTAATGGCCGAGCAGAGATATTCGATATGCTTTCAAAATAGTTAAAAGCTGAACTCTGATTCCAGGTTTACTTGCCCTTTATGACCATCCGATACTTGGCGTTTTTCTGTACCTGATCTCTGGAAAAAGAGTCGGAGTGATACCGGTTCTCTACGTAGAGCTTTGTCTGGTCACAGTAATGAGGGCTGCCTGGGATGCCTGATACGCCAGTGGGAATCACGGTAAGCGATTCATCCCAGTTGTCCAGAGAATAGATATGACGATGGGACGCACCGACTGTGACACCGAAAGGATTGCGGAAAGGGTAGGAATAATAACACACTGTGTGATAACTTCCTCCCACCTCATAGGGACCACGGTTGAATTTAAACAGCCGGTCCAGCAGCTTGACACTGCCCAGAGGATGGACAAGAGTGAGCCGGTGAAGCCTGCCCCATTGCCAGCCTTTGGGGTCAGATCCCAGCTCGCTTTTCAGAGCTGAAACTGTATCTTTGAAGCTTTTCTGAACGATGGAAGCAAACGTCTCCTTGACACCTTCTGTTCCCACATGATCGCACCAGAGAGAGCTCTTTTTCCCGAAGAAACGATGGACGGCATATTCATAGAGCGGTGGGGAAGAGATAAAATCTGTATAGAGCTCTTCGCCCAGTTCATCTAAATATAGATTTTCCAAGAGTAAACCCAATAATTTTTCAAAAACCGCAGCTTCGGGACTTGCAGGGACAAGAACACCATCCCATGAGGATAGCATCTTCAGAGTGTTTCTTTCCAGATCGGTCAAATTCTCTGATTCATCCACCTCAGAGACGATGGAGTCTCGAATCATTTCGACCAACATCGACTTTTGATCTGTCTGCATGCGCTTGAAATCCTCGATCGAGAATTTATCTTTCTCTGCAAGCATCTCCCGAATACGGTCGATGCGGTAAGGGAGTAGAAACCAGCGGCTTATGTAGTAGGGGTATTCTTCGCCCACGGTTTTATTGTTGGCGCTCGAAACAAAGCCGTTTTCTGGATTAAAGCTGTGCGGGAGCTCTTCAAAAGGGATCATGCCCTGCCAGTCATATTCATCTGTCCAGCCGGGGAGGATCGCACAGGTCTCTCCCCCTTTACGGATGGGAACGCCTGCAGCGCAGTAGAGTCCGATGTTTCCCTCGATGTCTGCATAAACGGTATTCTGGCTTACAGAGATAAAGGTTCTCATCGCATCTTTGAACTCGTCCCAATTTTCGGCCCGGTTGAGGAGATAGACGGTCCGCAGCTCGTCGGAATAATCGTTACCGATCCACCGCATGGAGATTGCTGAGCCGTCAATCTCGTGGAATCTGGAGATGATTGGGCCCCGGTGAGTGAATCGGAGCTCGTCTTGGACAGTTCTTCCCCCCTTGATTTTTATCTCCTCTTTTTGCACCTGAATCTTTCTCCATTCTCCATTCAACTCATATCGGTCGGGATGATCTGGATCGAGTTTTTCGAGATAAAAATCTGCATTATCCACCATCACGTTGGTAAAACCCCAAGCTATAAGGTCGTTATGCCCGGCCACGACAAAAGGCTGTCCCGGAAGGACGACTCCTGTGACATTCAGTCCTCCCTCTATTGCCTGATGCATCTGATACCATATACCCGGCGAATTGAGGCCCAGATGCATATCATTGGCGAGGATGGATTTTCCCGTCACACTCCTATCTCCGGACACAGCCCAATTGTTGCTTCCGTTGAAAACTTCAAGGCCGAGTTCTCGGAGCTGGCGGTTTGCGTTCAACAGGGTGCGATTGAGGTCGAGCTGCGCCAGCTTCGACTCGAATGCGGGATACACTTGAGTATGGAAAAAGGTCATATCTGGAATCAACTCTTCGGATTTTACCTCACCGAATTGACGCTGTATTTTATCCAGCAAGACTTCTGTGTTCCAAGAGAGACTCAGATCCCAAGCCATGTATCCTACAAGATGGAGTGAATGTTCAGGAAGCCACATCTCTGGCTTATACCGAAGGATTGAAAATTCTGGGGGAAGCTTCTTTTGATGTGCCTCGATGTACTGATTCACACCGTCTGCAAAAGCCTGCAGGGCATTCGCGTGAATACCATAGGTTTTTTCAAGCACCAGGCGCGATTTTTCGTGTATTCTCAGGGACCGCATAAGGAGGTCTGTCTCAACCAGGTCTTCCCCGAAAATTTCAGCAAGCCGTCCGGTACAAACTCTGCGGAGGAGGTCCATCTGCCAGAGCCGGTCCTGAGCCATGCAGTATCCCACGGCTCTGTAAAGGTCATCTTCGGTCTGGGCATAGACATGGGGGATTCCATAGGCATCTCGGTAAACAATAACTTCTTGGGATATGCCTGAAAGCGCTACGGTCGCATCATAGTCCGGAAGCCCTCTCCGTGCAATGGATCGAATGAACAGAGCGCCAGCGATGGCTGCAACCGCTATCAAAACAACCAGTCCGATGCCGGCAATCTTTAGTTTTTTCACTCTCATCTCCTGAATTGAAGGTCATTATTCTCGATCTTCCAGTTTAACTTTTCCATTTATGCTCTTTCCTTTCTCCCAAAATCTTCTAAAAAAATCACTGACTGACTCCAAAAGATGGTTTTCTGGTTTTCCATTTGCCGCGCGTGAAATCAGGAACTTTGACCGGAACACTCCCCTTGGCGATGGATTCTTCCGAAAGGGGTCCGTGCACACTCATGATTACGGAGTCGTACACATCGATGGGGGTTTGTGTTTTGTTGCGCACTGCATCTACGAAAAGCTTGAGCTCCAGATAATCTGTTCCTCCGTGGGAAAATTGGCCTGCGTCATCCTTGATGGCTTGCCACCAGGCATGCTCAAATTTCTCCTGATAGGGATCGAAGGATTCCCAGTTGTGATATTCCGGACTTATTCCTGTCAGATAGACAGCATTGCGTTGTTCGTTGTAAATGCCGCGGGTACCCTGAATCATCCAGCGGTTATCATAGGGGCGGGGAAGCTGCATATCATAATTGATGACGATGGATTTTCCCTTCTTGGTCCTGACAACGGTGGATACGATGTCACCCTGGGCATACTTTCTTTTGGCATTGGGATGATCGGGTCCAAAACGGCGGATGAAGTAGTCGTTTATGCCGAAGCAATCTGTGGCAGTCGATGTCAGGTAGTCATAGTAATCACCGCAGCCGATATCCATCCAACTGATGACCGGGCCGAGCTGGTGGGTGGGGTATTGATCCCGGTTGTGATGGAGGAGATACTTGGCAGCCCACCGATCCTCCCCTGTTTCTGGATGAAAGAACCAGTGGTCGATGCAGTCATGGGAATGAGCACAGTGGCAGTGGACAATTTCCCCCAGCAGGTCCTTGCGGATCATGTTCAGAACGGCGAGATTGTCCCGGCGGAAGCTCCAGTTCTCGAGCATCATGCAGGGGACGTGGGTCTCTTCGTAGGTGTTAACCAGTTCCCAGCACTCCTCGAGCGTATAGGCAGCTGGAACCTCAACGCCGACATATTTGCCAGCTCTCATTCCGTAGACAGCCATGGGAGTGTGCCATTCCCAGTAGGTGGCGATGATCACGGCATCGATATCATCACGGTCCATCAGCTTCTGAAAGACGTACTCATCTTTCCAGTAGCCTTCTGGTTTTTCCCGACCCGACTTTATCACCATATCTTCGGCCATGGACAGATGCTCCCTGTTGATGTCGCATAAGGCAGGTATCTCGACGACGCCAATCCTTACCGGTTTCCCCCCGGATATCGAATGTGGAAAATTCACGCCTCTGGTCTTAGCGGCTAGGCTGAGCGTGGCTACAGCATTGGCCTTGAGGAATTCTCTTCGACTGATTGCCATGGTCTCCCCTCCTTACGGCAAAATCCAAAACAACTCGCTGAACTCTTTCACCGAATCGGCTGCTAGATTATCAAATCCCACCCCATAACACAATAGCCTTTACCTGAATTTTCCCCCAATTTTATACACTACACTTTGACAATAGAATCGGATTGACCTCTCGGAGGATATCTTCTTGTTTTTTGCTCAGTGTCACTGTCTTGACAAATTTATTCTTAGACTTCGGATCTGTGAGATAGACTTTATACATTGATCCCATCGTCTCTAAAGCATCGACAGCACTCATGTCACTTCTCTTTAATCTGTATTCAAGCACAGAGAGGAGTAAATAGGCAAGATAGCAAATGAAAATGTGCCCTCTTACCCGATTGGCCAACCAAAATCTTACTTTGTCCATCTCTAAAAAACTCTTTAGACACCGAAAAGACTTCTCCAACCGGTCTTTTTTAAAATATCCTTTGACCATCTCTTCGGTCCTCAGATTCCGAGTGGAAAAAATCACTGATATCCCATCATACCTCTCTGCCAACTGCAAAGCTCTGTGATTGATCTTGTTTCTCTTGATATATTTTCTCAGACCTGCTTTGATGGCCTTCTTCTCTTGAAGAAGCCTAAGGGCGTTGTCAATCTCATCATACCGCCTCTCCCGGATCGCCTGTCGCTGCTTCTCATTGACACATACAGCAATATACCCTCTAAGCCCCTCAACCTCGTGTCTCTGTTTTTTTACATAAAAAGTCGCACTCCTGAGCCTGACTCTGTTTTTCATAGAAACAATGTCCTCTCCCAAAACATTATCAACCACCCTCTTCAACCTCGCGTTCAACGCCAAACCGCAGAGCACATCAAATCCCATCTCCTTGGCTTCCCTGATATTCAGCTTCGAGGAAACACCCCTGTCCCAGACAATACAGACATTTTTTATCTCATGCCGCCTGAGATGAAGAAGGATATCCGGCAATGTCTTGGAATCAAAGATGTTTCCTTCAAACACCTTATGAAAAATAGGAATCCCATCTTCCTTCGTTATGGCAAGCCCAATCTGTATCTGCGGTTCTCTCCGTCCCTCCGGATTTTGCCCCCTCTTTGCCAGAGGACAACATACACCGTAAAAATAGATATTCGTAATGTCATAAAGATAGCCCGATGGAGAGAGAGATAAGACCTCTTTTAATCGAGAAAAAATCTGCTCCTGGACCTTATCACCGTCCATGCCATCCAGTGAATCGATCGCCTCCACCAGTTTTTTGTATGTGATCTGTGGAATATCTAAGAGATCACTGATTTCGGTCTTTTGGTACCATTGACTCATTCCTTTTAAACTGTCAGGGGCAACACAATGAGCAAAAGCTAGACTTAAGAGATAATCTCCATACTCCCCCAGAGCTTCCCCTAAATCGATTTGTTTGGCAATTTCATCCAGGATTAATAAAGGACCAAAGACCGTGACCTTATCCACCGAGGATCTTGCCACAGAGCCGGTGAGGATTGCTTTATCATCGACTTCTTTTCCGATATAACGGATATGCTTCTGAACGACTTTGCCACCGATCCTTTGGTTTTTGACTTCGGCCAGATAAACAGAAGTCCCCTTTTTTATTTTTCTTATGAAACTCATGGTGTCAAGTATTTTATTTCCCATAACTTCCTGATTGTGTTATATTTTCTGTACGCTTTATCTGTAGTGTACATTTTTTAAAGAAAAGTCAGGTAAATTAATGATAATAAGTGGATCAAACAGCTTGTCATTTGGTTGGGATAAATTCGGGGACAGTGCATTATATCACTGAATTTATAGCACTATTTCGATACCCAATTTTATAATTCGGTAATCGCGTATACTGTCCCCGAATTATTTGGTAAAATTGTCTTCCGCTATGATTGTTATTCGCTCTGAACGAAAAGAAGACTTTGACGCCATACATGAGGTGAACCGGTTGGCTTTCGGTCAGGAAGATGAAGCATTCCTTGTGCAAAGGATCTGGAACTCGTCCCAATTCATCCCGGAGTTATCTCTGGTCGCCTCCAAGGAAGGTCAGATTGTCGGGCATATTCTCTTCAGCTTGATCGATATCGAAGGCCAGCACGGCAACAGATCCGTATTGTCGCTTGCTCCCATGGCTGTCCACCCCGACTTCCAAAATCAAGGGATTGGCTCAAAACTCGTAAGAGAAGGGCTGAAGAAATGCCAGCAGCTTGGATATGAAATCGTGATTGTCATCGGGCACCCTAACTATTATCCCCGTTTCGGATTTGCCCCTGCTCGTCAGAAAGGACTCGAGGCTTCCTTTCCTGTGCCAGATGAAGCGTTCATGGTCCTCGAACTCGTTCCTAACTCCTTAACAGGACTCAAAGGCACGGTCAAATACCCACCTGAATTTGATGGAATGACCTGAGCCTATACAAGAATCTCGTTTTCCATGGAATAGAATTGAGCGCAAAAAACACAAAAGATGCCCGACGTCTCTACCATGACTTGAGCTGGATCTGGCCTGTAGTCAGCCCTCCTGAAGAATACGTGGAGGAGACAGAATTCTTCAGCCGGGTCATCAAAGAACATGCTCAAATTGAGGTCAGGACACTCCTTCACCTGGGTTGTGGAGGTGGCCGACACGATTACACCTTCAAACAATACTTCGATGTGACCGGTGTCGATCTCAGTGAAGAAATGCTCAATCTCGCCAGAGAACTCAATCCAGATGTGAAGTACTACTCGGGGGATATGCGATCCCTTCGGCTGAGAGGCTCATTCGACAGCGTCACAGCGCCGGATTCCCTCAATTATATGAAAACCGAAGAAGACCTCCATCGAACATTCCGGACTGCATACGAACACCTCAATCCAGGAGGCGTTTTTCTCACGCTCGCAGAAGAAAGTCGCGAACGCTTCAAGCAGAACAGGACCATTTCATCGACTCATTCCCAGGGAGATGTTCAAATCACCTTTATAGAGAACAGTTTCGATCCCGATCCTGCGGATACCCATTTCGATATGACGTTCATCTATCTTGTCCGCAAAAAACGCCAACTCGAAATATACACAGATTTCCATGTACTAGGTTTATTCGAAATTGACATCTGGCACCGACTCTTGAGCCAGACCGGATTTGAAGTCAAACAACTCAAGTTTGAACACTCAACCTTCCTGGAGGATGAGTTCCTTCCGATGTTTGTCTGCCTGAAGCCGAAAGAGTGATGCCCATTCTATTTTTCAGGGAATGCAACATTTTTTTCTGATAAGAAGTTATTAGGTCTAAAGGAGGATGGACATGTTTAAGAATATGAGATCGACTGTCTATGTTGTTCTTTTGTTGTTTTTAGCCTCGAGTCTTTCCTTTTCTCAAAAAATAGAAACAGAAGACGGGATTCGTCTCGTGCACAATGAGAAGACCGGAAAGTGGGGAAAACTACCCAAGATCTCGCTGGAATATGTAAAAAATATCGGCGACCTGGAGTCCGAGGATGAAAATGTTCTCTTTTACATGCCCTCGGACATTGTCCTCGATAAAGAAGGCAATGTGTATGTGCTGGATTCAGGCAATCACAGAATCCAGAAATTCGATCCCAACGGAAATTTCCTCAAAACCTTCGGAAGAAGGGGACAGGGACCAGGCGATTTCCAGTATCCTCAGTCTATCGATCTAGATCCAGAGGGAAATCTTTATGTGTCTGATTCGGGAAATCAAAAGATTCAGATCATAAAGCCCGATGGCTCTCTAGCTGAAGAAATCAAGATGACCGATGAGGCTCCTGGAATCATCAAAGTAAGAAACGGTGAAATGATCATGGGACAGGGAGCCTCTATCTACAGCTTTGGAATGGGAAGAATGGATCAGGACCAAGAGCTGCCCAAGCTGATAAAGGTTCTGAACAAGGCAGAGGTCCTGAAAGAATTTTGCGAACAGAAAAATTACAAGGATTTCCTTGTGAACAGGATGGGTAACAGGTATCAATTCGCGGTCGATAAAGCCGGTAGCATCTATATCTCCTTCCTTTATCAAAACCGGATTGAGAAATATTCTCCAGAGGGAAACCTACTTTGGAGGGCGGACCGAATCCTTAACTACGATGTGTCAACTCCCAAGACCAAGGGAGAAAGGACTGGAAGCGGGGGCAGGGTAGAAATCCGCATGCCGGACATGAATAGAGTATCCAACGGAATAGCTGTGGACGGCAAAGGAAGAGTGTGGGTGGTCACATTGAAGAGACAGCTCGAAGAGGATGAACAGGTCCAGGCAAATGTGATGGTTTCCATGGACGGAGGACAAAGATCTTTGAATTTTTCCGTGGCAGGAAATACAGACGACAGGAATACCGATGCCTATCAACTGGAAGTGTACGATCCTGAGGGCGTTCTTCTTGGCACCATCCCACTAGACAAATTCGTGGATGGTATCCATATCGAAAAAGACCGGGTCTATCTCTTGGATCAAATGCGCGGTATGCAATATTATGAATACAACATAGTAGAAAAATAGAGAAAACTGGAGCCTAGGTAAAAGACCTGAGAACTTGGCTCAGGTCAGGATGCTGCAACTTTCTTATCGCTTTCAGTTCGATCTGTCTGATACGCTCGCGTGTTACGTTGAATTTTTGCCCCACTTCTTCCAAGGTGTGCTCCCTGCCGTCCTTCAGACCGTACCTTAATTCCAAAATCCTCGTTTCCCTGTCTGAGAGGTTGTTCATTGCTTCCCTGATCTTTTGTCTCAGATCGGCATGAATCACGGAGTCTGGCGGGGAAGGAATATCCCTTTCTTGGATGAAATCAGCAATTTGGCTCTCTCCGTTCTGCCCCACAGGTATTTCTATCGAGATGGGTTCCTGTGTGAACTTGATCAGGTCTCTCACCTTGTACACGGGCATCTTCGCCTTTTCAGCCAACTCTTCACAGGTGGGTTCTCTTCCCCTCTTCTTTACGATGGCCTGTGCTGCTTTTTTCAGCCTGAGCAGTGTTTCGGTTACATGCACCGGAATCCTTATCGTACGTGCCTGGTCAGCTATGGCTCGCGTTATGGACTGTCTGATCCACCAGGTAGCGTATGTGGAAAACTTATTCCCCCTGCGGTATTCATATTTTTCCACAGCCCTCATCAAACCCATATTCCCTTCCTGGATAAGGTCAAGAAGGTCGACTCCTCGGTTTTGATACTTCTTAGCGATCGAAACCACTAACCTCAAATTGGCTGCAACCATTTCCTGTATGGCCCGGTCTCTTTTTTGTTTTCCCCGTTCCAGCAGGGAGAGGATCTCCTCTAGTCTTTGTGGGGTGAGATGGGTATCTTTTCGAGCTGTCTTGACCATTCTGCTTAATTCTCTGAGTTTTCGCTTCAGCTCAGCCGCTTCTTTTTTTCCCTGGGCTCTTTCAACCAACTGTTTGAGATCTTTTTCGGTCTCTACTAGCCCTTGAGCTATTTTGAGCTTACTATGTATTTTATCTATAATTTTTTCTCGCTGTGACTCCCGAATATTCAGATTCTCGATGAATTCTCTCATCTGAACGACAAGCCTGCCTCGACTAAACATTTTTTTTCTTATAGGAGGAAGCAGGTTGAGTTCGTTGTACAAACGCTTGATCCTATCGATCTTTTTCAGGACTTGTTTCTTCACGCGTTTCAGTTTTCCAGCAGAAAGCTCCTCGTCTGTGTATTCAAAAAACACTCGGATGATCTCAGGATCTTCGAGTATCCTTTTCTCCAGGTGGAGAATTTCATCCATCACAAACCTGGTTTTGGCAATGGCATGGATCATTTCCTTCTGCCCTCGCTCGATCTTCCTCGCTAAAGCTAACTCTCCTTCCCGAGTGAGCAGCATCACGCTGCCCATGTCTCTCAAATACAGCCTCACTGGATCTGTAGTCGGCAGGAGTCCTCCTGGATGAATGTTCTTCCCCTTCTGCTTCCATGCTGAGACCTTATCTCCATGACCTGACAGATCCTGACTATCATCAAATTCCCGGGAATCGCCATCCTCGATGACTCTCACTGAATTCCGAAAGTCTTGGTACGGCTGAACCGCTTCTTTTGATAGAAAAGGAAGGATGTCCGCATCCCATGATTTGTCCTCAAATGACATCTTTACATCACCTACAATTCCTATAGACATAGTAATAACCATTTTCTCATCTTTTTCGTTGCATTTCAAGCGAATTTTTACAGCCGGGGAGTGGCAGGACTGCAGCTCAGACTAGTATCCGGGCTTCTACGGGTCTTGTTGATGGAATGAACCTGACGCTATTCTTGTTTTCGATTTGATCTTTTCTAAAACCCTTGTATCTTCAAGCTGACAATCTTATCAGGAGTGAGTTTCTTTTCCCATTTTTCATTTACATATTCAATGTACTCTTCATCGACATCATGGATGCGGAAACTGATGAGCTGAGAGGGGGAGATGTCTTTGTATCCAGCAGAATGAATGTCCTTGACAAAGTTCACCGTAACCTCATGGATGGCAAAGGAAATCAGATTGGAAGGAGAGATCTCTGTATAGCCCAGCTCACGCAAACCTTTGACAAAATCCGGCTCCACATCATGGATTTGAAAGCTGATCAATTCGGAAGGATCCATTCCTGTGTATCCTAGGGCATTCATCTCCTGGACAAAATCAGCCGTGACGTCGTGAATGACAAAGGAGACAAGTTGGGAGGTATCGATATTTGAATAGCCCAATACTTTCAAATCATTGATGAATTCGACGGAAACATCGTGTATGGCAAAAGAAATGAGTTGGGATGGACTGATATCTGGATAACCGAGATTATGGAGGCTCTCGATATAATCAGGCTCCACGTCGTGGATTCGAAAGCTGATCAAATTTGAGGGAGAAATATCTCTGTATCCCAGAGCATGAATGTCCTCGATGAACTCTATAGAAACTTGATGGATAGCAAACGAGATCAGCCCTGAAAGCGAGATATCCGAATAGCCCAGGGCGAATACGTTATCGACATATTCTTTTGTGATATTGTTCAAGCAAAATTGGAGCAAATCTTTATCTTCGATATCCTCAAAACCCTTCTTTTCGAGGAAGCTCTTAAAATCTTGATCGGGGTAAAAAGTGAAATGGCCTGCTCCAGAATCGTTGGAAAATTCTCCTTCGAAAGCAAGGCTGCCCGCCTCACGCACGAATCTGAAATCTTCCTTGCCCTTCCACTCAAGTCCTTGAAAATCAGACATTTGGAAATATCTGGAGAACTCCCAATCGCCGAACTCTCTTTTCTGGATTATTCTCATCCGAAGCTCGATCTTGCCGTCAGCGATCTTGGCTTTCCATTTTCCCTGAATGGCATCCTGGCAGAGAAGAGGATGAGTTATAAGGCACAAAAATCCTATCAGGACTCCGATACACCACAGCGATCTTTTCTAGATATACTCATGATTTAAAAAAAGGTTTACGCGTGCCGCTGACTTTCTTTGACTGAGGAATCCAACTTTGGTATATGTAATATTTACCCTGGAATAACAAAAGGTATCGGTTTTTTATGAATAGCCCAGGCTGCTTAGCTAGTGTGAAAAAAAGACTTTGTGTTTTCATCTTTCTCCTGGGAGCGATCCCATTCAATTGGGCCTTTCTTTCTCTTTCCCAGGGAACTCCAACCCAACCAAAAGAGATCGCGATACGAAATCTGACCAAAGAGATGGTGCACTATACCGTAAAAGAGTCTCATATGAGCAGTCAATCCAAGAAGATGTCTCTGTGGGCGGGTGACCTCGATCGATTCTCAGAAGGGATTCCTTTGATTATCTCTTTTCAGCAGAAGGGAAAAACAATCACCTACCAGCTCAGCCCTGGAAGGGCCTACTCCTTTCGGTATGACGAAAACGGAGACCTGGAGCTCTACGAAGGCTCACACAGCAGGACCGATGCAGCAGATCTGGCACCTTATGTATCGACTCCGATGGTTGTGGTCGAAAAAATGCTCGAGATGGCCAAGATAACAGAAAAGGATATCTTGTACGACCTCGGATGTGGAGACGGCCGGATTGTGATTATGGCCGCAAAGTTATACGGAGCCCGCGGAGTAGGAATCGACATCGATCCTGAACGGATCGAGGAATCCAAAGCATATGGAAGTGCAGCTGGAGTGGACGATCTCGTCGAGTTCCGTCTGCAGGATGCCATGAAGGCCGATGTATCTCCGGCCACGGTGGTAACCCTCTACCTGCTCCCGGAATCGAATGCACTGTTGCGTCCGCTTCTGGAAGAGCAGCTCAAACCTGGGGCACGCGTTGTCTCACATAACTACCATATGCCCGGCTGGGAGCTGAGAGAGATCGGCTATAAGGCGATCACAACAGGAGACGGCACACTGCATACTATTTTTGTCTATAAAAAATGATGGGGAAGAGACCCGATAAAGAAAAAGCGGCCCAGGATGCTATCCCGGACCGCAGCTGAGAATCGAGATTCTCGGGGGGCGGAAATTCAGTCTTCTCTCTTTTTCTCCTGTTCTTCCCTGCGGCGGAGGTAATCTTCGAAAGCTTCTCTTCCTTCTTCCTGCCAGTACTGTTTGTAGTGTTTCCACTCTTCCATTATCGGACCGCCTCTGTCTTCGATGCGGTAGTTATCTTTTTTCCCGTGAAGCTTCGCCAGAATGACAATGCCAAACGCCTGCCAATAGGTGATTTCGCCGAGTCCAAATATCGCAGGCATCAGCCAGTTCCAGAGGAGTTTAACTACAAATCCGAAGACGAGCGCAAACAGAACAGCAAGAGCGACTCCGAGAATCGCCCAACCCACGACATGAAGGACTTTGAAGCGCCGGTCAGGCATGAATCCGCCCGGCTTGGGAATAAAACTTCTTTCCATTTGTCTCCTCCTATTTTTTTTAATTACACTAATCCGATTAGTTCTTGCTTTATCTTATTCAAGGCCCTTGATTTTCTTGCCAACAAAGTCCCCATCGGAACATTCCATTCCTCAGAGAGCTCGCGATAAGAGCGCCCCTCAAATTCTGTGGCAATCAGAACAGCTCTCTGCTCAGAAGGGAGAAAATCCATCGCGCTGAAAATATGTTCGATGAGTTCTTCCTTTTCCACAGCACGAGCCGGATCGCACCCTGCCACGTAGATCACTTCCTCTAGAGACACGACATTCTTTTTCTTCCTGAAGATATCGACCACTTTGTTTCTTAAGGATTGATAAACATAGGCAGCCAGATTCTCGATGGGAATAGTCACATCTGCTTTGTCAAAAATACTGAGCATGACATCCTGTACGATATCCTCGGCATCTCTGTCTCCAGCATCTTCGATCAGGCTTCGTACATAGCGAACCAGCCTCATGCGTTCTCTTCGAAAAAAATCAGTCAATTTACTCATGACAGTCTCGGTTTAAATCTTTTCTCACATGGAATAGACGAAAACGCCCTAATCTTATTGCACAGGTCATAAATAATCTTTGTTTCCATGATATTTTCTTTATAAGTCAGGCAATCTGCATCCGGAGGCAAGCGAGAAAAGAAATAATGACATTTCCCTTGGATACGCTCCATCCCAAACTTCAAACATTGTATAATAGAATCCCGATTAAACAAAACAAGTCAACATCCTGAACAAATCGAAAATCTTCGACTACTGCCTCAATCCCTACACTGGATGTCAGACGAACTGCAGATACTGCTACGCCCGCCTGTTCATGCGGCGTTACTCAGGCCACACAGAGCCCTGGGGAGATTTCGTTGATGTCAAGGTGAATGCCCCTGCACTTCTCAGGAAGCAGCTTGAAAAGGCAAAAAAGGGGACGGTCTGGATTTCCTCGGTCTGTGATCCTTATCAACCTCTTGAGGCGAAGTACAAACTCACCAGGCTGTGCTTGAAGGAACTCCTGGAAAAGCAATTTCCAGTCAATGTCCAGACGAAATCAAAGCTTGCACTTAGGGATTTGGACCTGTTTGAACAGTTTGAGGTCATCGATGTGGGTTTTACGATCGCCACGGACGACGAGAAGGTGGCTCGACTCTTCGAACCCATGGCCTCTCCTATAAAAGACAGGATAGACGCGCTGGGACAGATGCATGATGCGGGAATCCGAACCTTTGCCTTTATCGGACCTCTGCTTCCTGGAAATCCTGAGAAGCTCGTCGGTGAATTGGAGGGAAAAGTCGACTATGTGTACATCGACAGGATGAATTATGTAAACACGGTCAGGGGATTCTATCACCATCCTGGATTAAAAGAATTTTTGACCGATGATTTTTTCCATAAGAAAAAGGACCGGTTTGTTCGAGAATTGGAAAGGAGACGAATACCTTTTGAGGTTTTGTTTTAAGATAGAAGGACAAACCCTGCATAAATAATATGAAAGGATGAAGGAAGATGAAAAAGCGATATGTTTTCATGCTGAAAATCTTCGTCATTTTATTTTTTATAAGGTTCTTATCAGCCGGACAGAATTCCCAAACTCCGCCAAACCAACCAGCTGAATTGACTGTAAAAGATGGACAAATCTCGATGGAATACGAGGACAAGCTGCTTTTTAGGGCTGAAATTCATGCCTCGGGGAAAAAATTCAGGGTGAACAGGGTCATCGAGAAGAGAAAGGGCTGCATGACCCAGCTCGTGATCCTGACATCCCAGAATTTTAAGGACGAGATCGAGGTGATCGGAAGCATTACAGGAAGCCGCGAATCTTTTCCCTGCGAGGCTGATAGAAGAGACAAGGGGATAGCCATAGTCCGTCATTCATACGGCCCAAGCCACAGCTTACTGAACCGGGGAGTTTATGACCGGAACAGGGATTGGGTCCTCTCGGTAGACCACAACCCTGAAGTAAGGATCACGCCCAGAGAAGAGAGCAGAGCAAGACGTGCCTTTGACATCTCCATTCGCGGGCCAGAAATCGTCATCCGGTTCCGGCCTCTCTTCTACCAGAGACATCGAGGTCTCGAATACTTCGAGCCCTGGCGCTACACAGTTTGGCAGAAACCCATAGTAGGATGGTGTTCCTGGTTTGCATATTTTACAGATATTAGCGAAGAGAACATCAAGAAAACCGCCGATATTCTGTCTGAGATCCTCTTGCCTTATGGGTACGAATATCTTCAGATCGACGACGGCTACCAGAGAGCTGAGGGGCTCCCGGAACTCTGGCTTCAGCCCAACCAGAAATTTCCAGGAGGTTTGAAACACCTTACAGAATACATAAAAAGTAAAGGCTTAAAGCCCGGCATCTGGACTAATGTGTCCTTCGATCAGGAGGAATTTGCCGAGAAAAACAAAGAATTTTTCCTTCTGGATGAGAACGGTCAAGTGGCCCATGGAAATTGGATCAACATCTCTGTGGACGGCTCGAACAGGAAGGCTGTCGATCAAATCATCCGCCCCGTGTACAAAGGACTGAAACAGATGGGATGGGAGTATTACAAAGTGGATGCCTTGAGGCATTTGCGGTATGAGGGGTACAACAGCCATCCTGAATATTTTATAAAAAGGAAAGTGGAGCGGGTCGATGCCTACCGGAATGTTGTTCTGGCCATCAGAGAAGAGATAGGAAAAGAGCATTTTATGCTGGGATGCTGGGGAATTCGGCCTGAGTTGATCGGGATCATCGACGGCTGTCGGATCGGCACGGACGGTTACTCCTTTGCAGGACTCTCCCAGTACAATTCCTTCAACAATGTGATCTGGAGAAACGATCCCGATCATATCGAACTCTCTCCGGAGGAAGCCTACCGGTCCACCATGGTGACATCACTCACTGGGTCTCTCTTTCTGCTCACCGATAAGCCTGAAGTGTACCGCACAGAAATCGTCGAGCCCGCAAAAAGGGCTGTGCCGGTTCTGTTTACCCAACCCTGCCAGATCTTTGACGTGGATCCCAGCCGCTCGAAGCATCTGGATCGGGTCGATGTAGAAGTCAGCGGATCAGGTCCCCGGATATTCGATGCCAGCAGGACGCCCTCAGTCCATCTCTTCCTCATGGAAATAAATAAACCATTCGAAAATTGGATGCTTCTCGGGAGAACTGGAGGAGAGTATGAACTCATTCCCTTCGAAGAACTGGGTCTGCAATCAGACTCGAACAAGGAATATTACGTCTTCGAATTCTGGTCTAAGCGGCTGATAGGAAATTTTTCAGGAGGCTTTCCTCCCGGAAAAATCGACGCGAAATACAATTGCCAGCTTTTCTGTATCCGAGAGAGGCTGGACCACCCCCAGGTCGTCGCCACGAATCGACACATCACCTGCGGTGGTTATGACCTGGAGGATGTCCGCTGGATAAACAACACCTTATCCGGGAAAAGCAGGCTGGTCGGGAATGACAGCTACATTCTTTATCTGACCGAACCATCAGGATTTGCTTTCAAAAACGCCTCGTGTGAAGGAGCCGAGATCGAGAATGTCCAAAACAAGGGAGGCTTAATGCAAATTTCAATCCTCTCAGAAACCAATGCCAGCATTTCCTGGAAAGTGGAATTCGAGACCGCCCGCTGATGGTTTTCAGGTTCTGGACTACTGGACAAATAAGGTTATTGCGCTCACCGGGCAGAACGAAATTCTCGACATTCTGCCAAAAACTCAAAAATCCAGAAGAATTTTCTCTACCAGATGCAGACTCGACTGCACGTCCTGATTGAGGTTTACACGGATCACCCGGCGGTCCCGCTGCCGCAGCGCCTCTAAATCTCCTCGCGCCTGGGCCCGGATCAGAGCTCCGAAAGTGTAATCAGTTTCTGGTACGGCGATATCCTGCTCTGGTTCATCGACGAGCTGGAGAAAGAGCCCGGAATTTGGACCCCCTTTGTGGAGCTGCCCCGTGGAATGGAGAAAGCGAGGACCGTAGCCTAGAGTGGTTGCCAGACGAGTCTTTCTCAAAAGTGCGTGTCTTATGGACTGAAGGGCCTCTGTGGTCGATGGGTTCGGAGCCAGATAAGCCTGGATTCCAAGGTAAACCCCTTTCTGGGCTTGGCTGATCCAACTCTTTAATTCTTTTTCCAGCTTTGCCCAATCAGTGACTTCAATCCCCTCTCTCTGCTTGTCTTTTATATCGCCAGTTGATCTCTCGCTCATGGCCTGTTTTGCCAATTCCTTAGCTAGTTGAACATCGGGCTGGTTAAAGGGATGGATCCCCAAAATCGCCCCTGCCGAGGCTACGCCTATTTCCCACAGAAAGATCTCCTGCCCAAGATCATAAGCGTCATCCAGCCGAATCCGAATGACCGGATGTTCCATGTCTTCGAGCTTCTCTAAAAAACCGTCCAATTCTCTGTTGTTTTCTCCCTGCTCGAATAATCCTACAAACACTCTATCCCGACCGTATTCCTTAACAGAAACTCTTGGCTCGTTGACTACAGGGATAAGACCCTTTCCACATTTCCCGGTGCTTTCGGCGATGAGTTGTTCCAGCCAGTCAGGAAAACTTTCGAGAGCTGGCGAAGTCAGAATGGTCAGCTTATCCCTTTCCTTGGCCATCTCCCCCAGGACTGCCCCCAGAAGAAATCCTGAAGCGTCACCAGGATCCGCATGAGAGGCATTCTTTTCTGCAGCAGCGTGGCCCTTTTCGAGGAGATGCCGGACATCCACACCGATAAGTGCGGCAGGAATGAGTCCGAACACGGTGAAAGCGGAATAACGCCCCCCAACATCTGTTGGGGCTCGAAAGACGTCACGAAATTCCCGGTCTCGTGCGACTTTATCCAAGGGGGAGTCTGGGTCGGTTATGGCCACAAAGTTCTGTCCAGGACGAATACCCGACTCATCCATCCGCTTCCAAAAATAGCGAAAAAGGGAAAGGGTTTCGAGGGTGGTCCCGGATTTGCTCGAGACAAGAAACAGGGCTTTAGATATGTCCACCCGCTCTTCCAGGCTCCTAACTGCATCGGGATGCGTGGTATCCAAAACCGTCAGCTCTGGATAGCCCGGTGCATTCCCGAAGGTTTTTTGGAAAACCTCGGGAGCAAGACTCGACCCTCCCATGCCTAAGAGGACGACATGCGCTCTGTCCTCCAATCTGACCGTTTCGGCGAAGCGAGTGAGATCGTCGATCTTCTTTTGCATCATCTCGGGAAGATGCAGCCACCCCATTCGGTCCTCGATTTCAGATTCCTTTTTTGGAAACCAGAGGGTCGGATTTTTGTCCCAAAACCTGCGGATGAAATCCTGGTCGCGCCAGGTTTGGACACGGTTTTCCAGCGCCCGTTCATAGGGGCCGATTTGAAAAATCTGTCTAGACTGTTTACCGCTCATCAGTATACTCCCCTCTTACAGTACAAACATGAAAAATTTACGCTTCCTCTATCATGCAATGATGGCCTTATCGATCTTTCATCATTCAAGAACATCCGGTTATTAAAAAATACCACAAATGAATCCAGAAAAGTAGCTCATCCTATCGATCTGATTCTTGCTCTGAATTGCCATCTATGTCCACCACAGGAAGAAGAATATGGGAAGGATATTCTTCGGAGTGATAGATCTTCTGTTCTGCCTGAACAAAATCTGTCTCCATCTCATTGTGGCCGCCTGTATTCAGATTTCTCGAAAAAAACGGAAAAAAGGCGGAAGTGACCTCCACCCGGATGCGCCATCCTCTCTCCAGAGTTATTCCGGTATGCCAGAGGTCGATGGTGTATTCATAGATCTTGCCCGGTTCGAGCAACTCAGGCTGGCTCAAGGAATTGCGGAAACGGGCTCGGATGGTCCCCCTTCCCCAGGGATTACCCAGAGGAATCGGCCCCTGTCCATCTTTGAAGGCAAAAATTGTTAGGAACCAGTCTGTATCAAGAGCAGATGAGGATGCATAAAGCTTGGCGGACATGGGGCCAGCGATGGTCAACGGTTCTTCAAACGGCTCAGTCTCGAAAACGAGGATATCCTGGCGCTCTTTCGTTATCTCTTCATAGCGTTCCTTTCCCCCTTTTGAGGCTCGGAACTGCCAAGCTGGGGTAGGATCTCCTGGATCATAGGTATACGCATCGTATTCCTTTCCATCCTCTGGCATCTTCCAGACAAGCTTTCCGTCTCCTTTGAGTGTGTTCGCTCCCTTAGAGCTGCAAAAATACAGCTTGGTAAATTCAGTCTGAGGAAGCGGATAGGAATCGGCTTTCAGCCATTGATTAGAATTCATGGCATAGAGCTCGACCAAAGGCTCCTCCAGTATCCTGTTCTGGATCCCCTTGAGCCAGTAATCAAACCAGCGCAGATAAAGAGACTGTAAATCAACTGTGCCTTTTTCACCCAGATCTTTTCCCCAAAGATTTATGGGCATGTCTGAATGTCCCCAGGGACCCAGGATCAACTTGATGTATTTGCTGTTTGATTCTTTCAATCGAAGATAGGAAAGTTTTGACCCCATGGTATCACCGTCGAACCAACCAGATTGTAGAAAGACGGGAATATCCAGATCTTTCAGCTTGTCCAGATAGTTGGCTCTCTCCCAGTAGGAATCATTTACGTTGTGTTTGATCCATTCCCTCCAGTAGCGGTTTTTCTTCCCGAATATGTTCAAGTCGATATCGATGACCGGAAGCTGGTCGAGATCTTTTTCGTAATCGCGGCTTTGTATCTCAAAAAACTTTTTCATGGTCATATCAGATGCAGCTTTCTTCTCCACCATCTCGGCCCACCACAAGGCTGCCAGTATGAAAAACGATCCATATTCATAAGGAAAATTATAAAAGGGATCTGGAGGCACGACATTAGGAATGATAGTGACCAGATGAGGAGGCTTTTGAACAGCAGCCCAAAACTGAACCCAACCCAGGTAGGACCCTCCAATCATGCCGATTTTACCATTGGACCAGTCTTGAGCAGCCAACCATTCGATGGTATCAAACCCGTCCTTTCCTTCATGGACGAAGGGTTCCCACTCGCCTTCCGATGCATATCTCCCACGCACATCCTGGATGGCCACAACATGGCCTCGGCTGGCATAGTACTTCCCATCCAGCTCGCTCGACTCCTTTTTATAAGGTGTTCGGATCAAGATGCAGGGGAATTTTCCCTTCTGGGTATCTGGAAAATACAGATCTGTGGCCAGCTTTACCTCATCCCTCATGGGAACCATTATTGTCTCCTTGGTTACCTCGAATTCAGGCCTGGAAAGCAGGGGATCGACATCCTCCGGAAACATCATCTCTTCGAATCCTTCCCTGATTCCTACAGACTGGACGGCTTTGGTCTCGGTCAAATAAATCTTGTAATCTCGACCTACCCAATAGACCGAGACGACCCCAAAAGTTTTCACTCGGAATTTTAAAAATGTCCATTGCTTATCTTTTACAGTCCGTGATTCCTCTTCCAAATATTCCACCTCTACGTCAATGACATCCCCAGGAAAAGATTCAGGGACCCTGAAGCGCTTGAAGACCTGATTGCCCTTTTTCTCCATATCGTATTTTCTCAGCATCAGGCTCTCATAAATCATTCCATAGTCGTCGAAGAGAATATAGTCTTCAGGCAGTTTGATATCCTTCGCCTCACCCTTCATTGTGTACTGTGCCCGATCACCGACGTGCTTGACGTGGATCGTCCCCAAAGCGGGATTCACAATATCCATGATTTCCCAACTCCCCTGTGCATCCGGAACAACGCTCATCTGATATTCGGCGGTCTGTCCTGCCATGGACATGATCATCTTACGCTTGTAGTTCCCATTCCTATCTAAAGAGTTGAAGGCTGTGGCTACGACCGTTCCTTTCAAATACAGCTTGAATGAACCTGAATCTGCGAAAGCCGAGTCAGCAGCTTGCGAATCACCAAATCCGTCCTTAGGTGCACAAGAAAAAAGTGTGAGGGAAAAAACCACCATCACACTCAGGAAAAAGAAGTTTCTTTTGCCTATCCGCATTTCTGTCCTCCTCTAAAAGGTAGTCTTCTATTTTTCGCAGAGCCCTTCTTCAACGCATCTCCATTCCATTAGATCTTACCCACACAAAATGGAAGAGAGTCCTTAGAAAATTTTTTCAAATCATATCTATTGACATTACCAATGCGACTTTTCAGGTGGCATCCGGTGACCAGAATTACTCCGTATATGACTTGCGCTGCTCATAGACCCAGATGCTCAGCACCATCAAACCGAAGCTGAACAGCACCAAACCGATTGCGCCAGTGGAAGTTCCAAAAAATTCGGAGAGCGCCTTAAAGATTTGGTCAGATTGTCTTTTGGGATTGGTAGCAAAATAGACAAACGGCCCCCCAAAAACCCCGAACAGAATGGCCATCCATTTCAGGGTCAATCCTGGGCCCTTTTCCTTAACACAAAAAGGGAGGTCTTGACCCAAATCCATACAGGCGACATATACGAACATAGAGCCAGTCCTGGTGAGAATCCACCACAGATAATCTAGGCCCACATGGCCCTGCCGACTCAACAGGGAACTCAGGTAAAGCAAAACCATCAAACTCAACCAGTAAGCCACAAATACCGGATAGCGCATAATTCCCAGCTGTCTTAAAGCTACAGGCAGAGCAGAAAAAAATCTGACCCTCTTGGTCTTGACCTCCTCAATACCGGCCACGATTCCGATCATCACAACGGAGAAAAACATGAGGCTGGAAAGAATTTCTGTAAAACCTGGCCGGACTGCGTTTATTATGACAGCAACAGATATCACGCTGTATAAAACGATGAACAAGACCCCGTTATAGGCGATGTCAGCTTTGATCATTCTCCACATCTTTCTCTCCTTTCTCTATCCAAACGTGATAGACTGGAATTGTGTTTATTCCGCTCACGATTCGACATAGGATTTTCTATTCACAAAAACAATTGCACTTATGATAGAAAGAAATATGCCAATAAGGAGGAAACCTGATGGGGATTCCAGCAACCTGGTCAGGAATCTTTGAGCAGGCGTGTTCTCTCCAAAGAGGCCAAAAAAGTTGGTTATCACATAAAAAGGCAAGAGTGCCCCGAAATAGACCAGAAACCAAAACAAAAAAACAAAAAATCGCTGGTGTTTCTTGGTGAAAGTCATTCTCAAATCGCGATGAAGCAGGATCACAGCATTGACGATCAGAATAAGACCGGTCAAGGTGAGTATGTGCAGGTGAGAAGGCATGGTGAGCGAATGACTTATAAATGTCTGAACCACAAGCGCACTCAGGATTAACAAAAGATAAATACCCAACAATATTAAAATGGGATAAAGAAAGTGTGATAGCCCAATGTGCCACAAGGTGACCGGCAGTAAAACATGCAGACGATCTCTCTTTTGTATGGTTCGGTTTTTTTCCCCGGCATACACGGCTGACAATGTTAATATCAATATCATCAACAGCGTCATAGGAATTCGGTTCCGTTCCCACCTGACGCCAAACCAGATAGCTAAAAAAGCGGCTAAGCAAAAGAAAAAAAATAGGCCTATTCTCAATTTGTCGTATCTTATTTCTGCCCTAAGAATGTGCCACATGTATACTTCTCCTTCAGCTCCTTTCCATCAATTCTTTCTCACTTCACCTGTTTCTCATTTTCAGCCCGCATATGATTTGGCCCGGGATAAGGATATCATCAGAATCGATAATCCAAGTCCCAGAATCAGCCACACCAGAGCGCTCATCGGTGACTGGAATGTCCAGGATATAAAATTGTCAATCAGGTGGGAATTCTGCTTTCCCTGGTAAGTATGCACAGTTCCGGCTGCAACGACAAACCCAAACAGAAGGATGAGGCCTATCTGCAGGATATTCAACCCGACTGATTCCTTGAACCGGCTTGTAAAAGCAATCAAGGAATACACAAAAAAAGAGACTCCGGTCAGAACACCTAGTGCACAGAGTACGGAAAGATTCATCGAAAAATATCTCGATATTCCGATCCACAGGAAAAACAAGGCAAGAATGACCAGCCAGTAAATCGCGTGCAGTGATAAATGGGCCCTTCCGATCCGCCCTACCGAGACAGGAAGACACACAAGCTGTCGTGGTCTCTTCTCCTTGGCCCAAGGAGTTGCCAGCAGGGCCATGACAAAGAAGAAATAGGCCAAGGACAGATAAATAAATCCCGTATTCATGTTGGCCAGTGTCTGGCGAAAAATGATCGGATAAAAATGCAGGCCGAGAAATCCCAGAAGAGAGGTGAGCAGAATGGAGCTGAAAACCGGCATATTGTACACAATTTCAGCCCTAAGCAGACGCCACACCCTTGCCTCCCTTGAGGATCTGAACGGCAATTTCCTCGACGCTCATACGTATATCCTGGACATTTTCAGCGCCCAGTTCCTTCAGTTGACGCAGGGTCACCTCAAAATCAGAGGAGATGATCTGATGATCGTCTCCCTCTCTACGGTGGATTACAGCCGACTTGAAGGGGATATCTCCTTGAGCAAGACGAAAGGTTATCTTCCTCCAGCGGTCGTTTAAATCTTCTTTGGGAGTGCGGAACCAGATCTGTCCATTATCGATGAATGCCAGCTCATCTGCGAGTCTGCTTATTTCCGGAAGAATATGGGTCGTGTAAAAGATGGCACGATCTCCTGTCTCGAGGATCTCAAAGAGTACATCCAGCACTTCCGTTCTTACGACGGGATCAATACCTGAAGTCGGTTCATCCAGCAGGAGCAGTTTGGGTGAGTGGGCAAGAGCCGAAACCAAGGACAGCTTCACCCTGTTGCCTGTGGATAAATCCTTTGCTCGTTTATTCAAGGGCAGTTGAAAACGTTCGGCAAGCTCAGAAGCTTTCTGGTGGGACCAGGTTGGATAGAATTGAGAAAGGAAACGAAGGTTTTGTGCGGCCGTCCATCGTTCGTAAAAAACATGAACATCACCCACATAACCGATGTCCAGTTTCCATTCCGGCTTGTTGAGATCGTTGGGACGCCCGAAGACCCTCATTTCTCCTGAATCCGCTCGTAAAAGCCCCACCAGACATTGAATTGAAGTGGTCTTGCCCGCTCCGTTGGGACCCACAAGACCGAGGACAGTACCAGGTTCCAGATCAATGTTAATCGGACCGAGCTTGAAATCCGGGAACGTCTTTACGACATCCTTGTATTGGAAAGCTTTTTCCATGATTTTCCTCCTCGAGAATTCATTGAACCTCTTTCAAAATATTCTGTATCACTTTGTTTATTTCCTCTTCACCCAGGCCTTCGGCAAGTGCGGCCTTAATCCTGGGTAACAAGATCTCTCGAAGCCTCTCTTTGGCCATCGCCTTTCTCGCTTCCCCGGATATTTCTGTCACAAAAAAACCCTTTCCCCGCCTGGAATGGATGAGTCCTTCGTGCTCCAAGGTTTCATATGCACGCTGCACTGTGATGACGCTTATGTGCTGCTCTCTGGCCAGCTTCCGAATCGATGGCAAGTCAGAGCCGGCAGCTAGCTCTCCAGCCAAAATCTTGGCCCGGATCTGCCGTACGATCTGGCCCTGGAGCGGTTCATCCGAGAGATCGGTTAAATGGAGAAGCATGCCTATCCCAAGAAAAAAAGCATGATCAAGATCAAAACAACGATGAAAATCAAGACCTTCGATCTAACAAAGCCTTTTGTTTTTCGCATTTTCACGCTCCTTCCCTCAAACCTCAACCTTTACCCCTAACTTTCCCTCTCTGTTCTGTTTCCGATCCGATCAATCTCCTCACAGACTCCAAAATTTCATGCGTCATTACTGTATATATACTATATATACAGTTTGAGCTTCAATTTGTCAAGTCTTTTTTTAAAAAAATATAAATTTTATTTTTAGGCTGGATTCAACAAAGAGAATCCAGGTTTGGAAGTAAGCCTCTTATCAGTATGTGACCTTCCTGAAAACAAGAAATCCAAAACAAGTTGATTATTTTTTTTTCGTCGGTTTTAATAACCACCTAAAGCATCTCGAGATGGAGGCACAAGAATGAAAAAAATAATCCAGGTAAAAGGATTGAGAATTTGCGCCTGGTTTCTTTTCGGATTTTTTATTTTTGCTGGATCTATAAACGCCGACATCAAGCTTCCATCTGTTATCGGAAGTTACATGGTGCTCCAGCAGCAGACACCCATACAGATATGGGGCTGGGCAGAACCTGACGAAGAGATCAGTGTGACGTTTGCAGACCAAAAAGCCCAGACATCCGCCGATGATGAAGGAAGGTGGAATATCACATTGAAAGCCATGACCGCAGGAGGAGGCCCATATACGATGACCATCAGCGGCACACAAAGCCAACCAGTTATCCTGGATAATATTTTTTTGGGTGAAGTTTGGGTCTGCTCAGGGCAGTCCAACATGGAGTGGGAACTCTGGCGAACCCACAGCCCTTCACCTGAAATCCAGCGTGCCGATTTCCCCGACATCCGTCTGTTCCATATCCCCAGAAAAGTCTCCACCCAGCCTTTGGAAGATGTGGAAGCAGAGTGGAAAACCTGTAATCCCGAGACTGCAAGATATTTTTCGGCAGTCGCCTATTATTTCGGTCGTGAAATCCACAAAAAACTAGGGGTTCCGGTGGGCCTGATCAGTACCAGATGGGGAGGCACTCGGATTGAACCCTGGACACCTGTCTCTGGGTTTAAAAGCATCCCGGAGTTGCATAATATCCTCGAAGAAATGAAGCCAGCGGAGGAAGGTTACCGCAAGACCTTGAAAGAATTCCTTCCCCAGCTCGAGGACTGGATCGAAAAGACCAAATCGGCGCTCTCTCAGGGGATAGACCTCCCCCTTCAACCAGAGATTCCTCTCCATCCTCACCATGATCCCCAAGCTCCGACCGTCCTTTATAACGCGATGATACATCCTCTCATCCCATTCGCCATCAGAGGAGCCATCTGGTATCAAGGAGAATCCAACATAAATGACGGCCTAATCTATACCAAAAAGATGGAGGCTTTAATCATGGGGTGGCGGAAGGTCTGGGGTGTGGGCGATTTTCCCTTTTATTATGTCCAGCTTGCTCCTTACAACTACAATTATACACCTGAAGAGGAAGGAAGCGGTGTACCTGATCATCTCCGCCTCCCTCTGATATGGGAAGCACAGCTCAATGCCCTCAAGATTCCGAATACAGGCATGGCTGTGACTACAGATATCGGGAATCTGTATGACATCCACCCCCGAAACAAGAAGGATGTGGGTTACCGTCTTTCTTTATGGGCGCTGGCCAAAACATACGGCTGGAAGGACCTGGTTCATTCTGGACCTCTATACAAGTCTATGGCAGTTGAAGGAGATAAAATCAGGATCCGATTCGACCATATCGGAGGTGGGCTCATCTCTTTGGATAACCGCCCCTTAACCTGGTTCGAAATAGCCGGCCGAGAAAGTATATTTTATAAGGCTAGAGCAGAAATCAATGGAGATTCTGTGTTGGCCTGGAGTGATAAAGTCACAAAACCTGTGGCCGTCCGCTTTGGATGGCATCAGACCGCCGAGCCCAACCTGGGAAACAAGGAAGGGCTCCCTGCCTCCCCATTCCGAACTGACCGCTGGTGAGCTTCGGATATCACTCAATAATATCAATTCGGTGATCGCGTATACTGTCACCGAATTAAAGAGTCGCAATTAAAGATAGGTGCTTGTGTATTGGGTCAGGATCTTTCTGAGCTTTTCGGCAATGGCAGGAGCCTGTAAACGCCTCTCGCCAAATAAAATATCTTGAGGGCTAACGTAATCTCTGCGGTAAAAATTTGAGTTTGCCTCCTCATCGATCTGAATGGCTGCCCCTTCGATCGACACTCCTGCGAACAATCCACGGCTCTTGGAATAAGAATAGATCTCTGCTTCCAGCGCGATATCTGTGCTCGCCTCTACCCGCCTTCCCACGGGACCTGCCGCCACACTTGCATCAGCCCCCAGAGTGATTTTGCCCTCTGTGATAGAATCGACGCTCTTCCTTCGTTTAAACACCAAAATGATATCGGCCGATTGAACGCCGATCTGCCAGCCCACGCTTCCTCCCGCTATCCTGATGAAGCAAGGCTGGCTCCATTTTCCTGTGTCCTTTCGCACGAGCAGAACACCTTTTCCATACCGGCCGCCTACTACCCAGGCGGCTTTGATCACTTTGGGGATTATAGCAATGCCATAGGCTTTGCTTAAGAGAGCTTCGGGAATTCCCTCCTCAGGAATCTCGACCATCTCTTCGATCACCTCGATGGCGTTGTACACTCTATCTTCCTCATTCGATAACGATTTCTCATCTCTGACCTCAGCCCTGAATGCAGATGAAGATGAGGCCGCTATTAGAACCAGGACAAAAACGAAAAACAATGATTTCTTGAACATGTCTCCCTCCCTAGAAGTGTACGGGATTTTCAATTGAAAAGTTTACCGGGATCTGCGGTTCATGTCAATTTCCTGAATCACTGCGCATAGCAGCCAAGAATTTCTATGCCCATAGCGGTGAACGTGCTCGAATCATATGAGAGGGTTCAGAGGTTTGACCCCTTGAGTGCGTTGTGATAAAAACATGCTTCAGAGAAAATAAGGAGGCGATTATGAGAAAATCTTTATCTGTCCCAGTCTTGTGCATGTTTCTGATTCTTAGCCTCTCAATAACGGCATGCAAGACAGGGTCAATATCAGAAACAAACGCGGCAAATCCAGAGGTGGACAAAATCTTCAAGCCGTGGGCTAAACCTGACTCCCCAGGAGCAGCTTTGGCCGTTATCGAGGATGGCGAAGTGATCTATAAGAAAGGTTATGGGTACGCCCAACTGGAATATGACATTCCAATCACATCATCTACGATCTTTCACGTGGCGTCTGTATCCAAGCAGTTTACAGCCTTTGCTATCGCTCTGTTGGCAAACCAAGGTAAATTGTCCCTGGATGATGATATCCACACCTACCTTCTAGAGGTTCCAGATTTTGGAAAGACAATAACCATCCGGCACCTCATCCATCATACGAGCGGACTTCGCGACCAATGGGAGATGTTGGCCATGGCTGGATGGAGACTCGATGACGTGATCACCAAGGAACACATTCTCACAGCAGTCAGAAACCAAAAGGAACTGAATTTCATTCCGGGCGATGAGTATCTCTACTGCAACACTGGCTATACCTTGCTTGCTGAAATCGTGGAACGGGTTTCTGGACACACCTTTCCCTACTGGACCAAGAAAAACATGTTCGAACCCCTCGGTATGTCGCACACCCACTTCCATGATGATCATGAGATGATCGTAAAAAATAGAGCCTACTCCTATGTTCCTGAAGAAGATGGAGGCTTCAAGAAGAGGGTATTGAGCTATGCGAATGTAGGAGCGACCAGCCTGTTTACAACGGTTGAAGACCTGGCCTCATGGGCCGACAACTTCTTCGAGAAGCGCCTTGGAGGTCCTGAAGTAATAGCCCAGATGGAACAGCAGGGTGTCCTCAACAGCGGGGAAAAAATCGACTATGCCTTTGGTCTGGCTATTGGTGAATACAGAGGATTGAAAACCATATCGCACAGTGGAGGGGATGCGGGATTCCGCAGCCATCTCCTTCTTTTTCCCGATCAAAGATTTGCAGTGGCCGTCCTCAGTAATTGCGGATCTATGAATCCTGCACAGCTAGCCAGGCAAACAGCCGAAGTATACCTAAGAGGTCTGTTGGACAAGGAAACGAACAAAGAAAAGCCCTCTGAACGCAAAGTAGCGAACATCCCCCCTTCAGTATTCGAGGCTTACGAGGGCAGATACGAGCTGGAGGATGGGAGCATTTTGACCCTTACGAAAGAGGGTGAGCGCCTGATGGTCGAACACCCGAATGCGCCAGAAAAAATGCAGCTGTTCCCAGAGTCGATGGCCAAATTTTTCCTGAAAACGGCGGATGTCCAGGTGCAATTCCATCCCGAAGAAGACGGCTATGTCGAACGCTTAACCGTATTCGCCGAAGGAGAGACCATAAAGGGCAAAAGAAGCAAGGTCGAGGAGCTCGTCCCGGAACAGATGCGAGAGTATGCTGGTGATTATTACAGCGGTGAACTCGACACGACCTATAAAATCGTCCTTCAGGATGACAAAATCTTAGCCCGTCACAGACGCCATGGAGACATACCTCTCGTCAGAGCTAAGGAAGACGTGTTTACAGGAAGACGATGGTTTTTTCATAAGGTTCAATTCGTCAGGAACGAAAAGAATCGAATCGCAGGATTCCTGTTGACAGGAGGACGCGTCAGGAATCTTCGCTTCGAACGCAAGTAACTTACTACTTTTTTATAACTCATTCAGGTATATTAGGGAAAAATGCGAGAGACGTTCAAGAAAAAACACATTGTTTCGCTCATCTTACTTCCACTCGTTTTAATGATCGCCTGCGGTCAAAAAACAGATGAGGATTTGATCAGAGAGCTAATGAAGGAGGTGGGCAAGCATGTGGAGAAAAAAGACCTTAGAGGTCTTCTGGACTTGCTGGAAGAGGACTACGCGGACTTTAATGGGAGGGACAAGAGCCAAACCGAGGGCATGGTCCAATCCTATTTCAATCAATTCCGCGGAATCGTCATGCATATCCTCCACACCAGGATCGATGAGATCGAGGCTCAGGAGGCTTCTATTCAGTGTGACGTGGCCCTCTCCTCAGGAGCGGCCAGAACGTTTCGCAAGTTGATCAGAGTATCGACCGATAACTACCGTTTTAAGATCAAGCTCATAAAAAAAGAGGCCCGATGGTTGATTCGATATGCAGAGTGGACCTACATCGGACTCGATGAACTCTTCCCTGAGTCCCTGTCTACCCTTAAAAAAATCTTCTCCGATGAATAGCTTGAATAAGTCACAAAAAGAGCGTTACAGCATTTCAAGCCTGGGAATATTCCTGGATAATTGGGATTATGTCACGAAAAAAGGCGCCCAGATCAAGACAGAATCTTCTATAAAAGATATAATAAAGACTCCTTTCCCTTAGAGGAATCGGAGGAAATAAAAGTATCTTCGACAATACTCTTATCAACCAGAGAAAAGTGAAACAAGGAGGATGAAATGGGAGACCCTGCATCGGTAATAACAAACATAACGACCGAAATCGTGGTGATCGGATCAGGGCCAGCAGGCTTGACCGCCGGCCTTTATGCATCACGTGCGGGAAGAAAGACAATCATCCTGGAAGGGAGAGTGGCATCCCGTTTATCCATCGGGTATGAACTGGAAAACTACCCTGGTCTCATTTCCATCGACAGTCAAGAACTCTTGGACAGGATGAGAAAACACGCACAACACTTTGGAGCGGAGATTATGAAAGGAGATGCCATCAACTTCAGCTTGGCTACCGACCCGAAATATGTCACAACAAGAGACACCCTGATCGAAACCAAAGCCGTCATCATCGCTACTGGCAGAGGCATTCCCCGCGGAAGGATGATCCAAGGAGAGGAAAGGTTTTTGGGGATGGGTGTGAGTTATTGCGCCACCTGTGACGGCCCTCTTTTCCGTGGACAGCCGGTCGTGGCCCTGGGAAACACGGATGAAGCGGCCGAAGACATCCTGGCGCTCAGAGGGATGGGCTGTGACGTTTGGTGGATTCCTGGTGAGGACGAGATCAAGGTATCAGAAGATTACATAAAAGAGATTAATGAGAAGGGCGTTTCCACTCTTCAGAAAACCAGAATCAAGAATATTGATGGTGACCATCGGGTTAAGAAAGTGGTCATCGAAAGAGAAGGAACGGAAGAAGATCTGGACGTTACAGCAATCTTCATTTTCAGGGATATCCCTTCGACATCGCTCTTCGGTAAAGCTGGAGTGGAATTAGACCATAAGCAGTGCGTCAAAGTGGACCGCTTTCAGCGGACGAACCTCGAGGGAGTATTGGCAGCTGGGGATGTGACCTGCGGAGGGCTCCAGATTGTGTCTGCTGCGGGTGAAGGATGCGTAGCAGCCCTTCAGGCTATTGGATATGTAAGAAAAAAGTCTTAAAAAAGACCTCTTGATAAAGAGCTTTTATTATCCCAGGTGGAGATCTTCGGCAATCAGAGATTTGATCCTCGAGCCGATGTTGATATCTCTGCGGCAGGAAGCTGCGCAGGGTGAACATTCCTGGCAAACGTTGAGCCCTTGATTTTCAGGAAGCTCGGCAATTGTCGTTCTTGCTTGAACGTAATTTCCGTAGCCTTTGGCATACATGAAGGATCTCATGAGCTTGGGAACTTCGACACCATTAGGACAGGTAGGAACACAGGAACGGCAGTTTTGGCAGTAAAGCGTACCCCTCATTGAAGCAGCTACCTGCAGGTCTCTTTGCTCGTCTTCTGTCAAGGCCAGATCATTCATCACGCTCATGTTCAGGTCCAGCTGCTCAAAAGTGGTCATCCCAGGTATGGCGGTGCTCACGTTTTCGTCATTCAAAACCCACTTCAAAGCTGCCTGGTGATTGATCTCCACCTTCGAACTCTCCTGCAGGCGCCTTCCTCCCTGGGTCTTCATGGCAACCACTCCCACGCCTTTTTCCGCCGCATATTGGATGGCTTTTTTTACCTCTTCCTTATCCTCTTGGACGTAATTGTAAGCAGTAAGCACAACATCGTATACCTCTGCATCCGCAGTTGCCCTTATGACATTCGCCATATCTGCATGTGTGGTCGTTCCAATAAATCTTGCTTTCCCTTGTTTTTTTGCCTTGACTAGGGCATTCATCAAGGGCTCATAGGTCGCCATCTGAGGGCTGTAGCAGCTGTGCAGGTAAAGAATGTCCACATAGTCCGTTCGTAGCCTCTGGAGGCTTGTCTCGAGCTGCTCGAAAAGATTCTCTTCGGTGGCTCCGGGTTCCCGTACACTTCCCTTCAAGAGAAAAACGCGTTTTTCATTATCACGAGCAAAACGCATCTTGGTTGCCACATAAACCTTGTCTCGGTTTCCGTTCCTCTCCAACACCTCACCTATGACCCTTTCACTGTTCCCTCTCAAGTAAACATGAGCTGTGTCCAGATGAGTTATGCCCGTATCCAGCGCTCTTTTTATCAGATCCGGGCTGTCGGAGTTCATCACACCGAAGCTGACTATCGGAATCCGCAGATTTGTGCGTCCCAAAGTGCGGTATATAATTTTGGATTCCTTTTCTTGACCGGCGATTTCTTTGCTGAGAAATGGAGTTGCAAAACCTGCGGAGAAAAGTCCGAAGGCTGATTTTCCGATAAATTCTCGTCTCTTCATTCTGTGTCTCATTCTATCTCCTTAATTAAAATTATAGGAAAACTAAGATTTGAACTTCCTATTCTATCATGATGATCTTTTTTTTCAACATTTTCTTGCCATAAGGTAAACATCTCTAATTTCTGTGATAAATGTGGCTTTTGGGGATGGTTTAAGCGACTATTGAAGATTTAGGCATTCCTACCGTTCTTCGAGGGTATCTGACTCAGTCAGACGGCGATGCTGTATTGAGCACGACTCTGCCTAGGAATACGAGTTGTGGGCAAGCACGGGAACAGCTGTACTTAGTTTCGCTCAGAACGAGGCTCGACCTCCAGGAGTGGGTCATAATGATAGTATAAAAGTCTCCTGCGAAAAAAGGTTGCTGGGGGGCTCTATAAGAAGGAACTAAAAAATCTTTTTGGGCTTTGGGATGTGTTTGAATAGGGTGGATTTGCTCTTGTCATAAAGGATCTCTCCATTTATGATCGTGTACTCCACATAGGTTCTGTAATCGAAGGGATTGCCATCCAGGATGATGATATCGGCATCCTTTCCCTCTTCGATACTGCCTACACGATGACTGATTCCTAACAATTCGGCCGGCCAGAGAGTGATGGCTTTGAGAGCATCCTTCTCATCCAATCCACCCCTTATGGCATAAGCCCCGGCCAGAGGAAAAGTAAAGAGATCATCGCCAAGCATCCCTCCTGTGTATATGTAGGGAAAAGAGTTGAGCACGGCAAATTTTATTCCGCTTTGCTTCTGGATCACGGCATTTTTGATATTGAAGCCATTTGGAGGATACTCATATGGATCGGGGGGAATAAAAGCCTCGGGTTGGAGAATGGTAGAAATGTTCCGGCGTCCGATCTCCTCAGGCAAAAGCCAGCCTTCCCCTGCACCTAGGATCTGGGCGCGAACGTCGAATTCATCAACAAAAGCCAGGGATTTCAAGATGTCCTTTTTCCGATCCGCAAGAAATCGCACAGGAAGCTCGCCTTTGAGTACTGATACATAATGAATGATCTGGGGTGATGCCACCGGCGGTTTGTTCTTCTTCAGCTCCTGTAGACTTTTATATTCCTCTTCTTTTGCGATATGCTCCCTGGCCTGCTGAAAAAATCCCCTGAGCTCATCCTTCTCTGAGGGTTTCAAACGCACTATATCGATGATCAGATATGCCGGCTCTTTGATCAGCATTTCTTCGAGTCGTCCGTAGGTCGGCTTGATAACAGCATTCACGAAGGAATAGTTTTTTCTCATCGGGGCTGTCCCTACAAAAAAGAAGGGGCTGTAAGCAGTAATCCCAGAAGCAAGGCAGAAGCGAAGCTGATCGCTATAAGGGTACAAATAGTTCAGCAGCTTGGGATCCCGGTCGTTCCTGACAGGGGAACCCATGCCAATCGGATAAGATTGAGCCACCACAAATCCGGGCATGATCCACTTGTCTTCGGCTTTTACGATAAAAGCATTCTCTGGCGGGATGAGGTTTTGACCCACCTTCAGGATTTTTCCGTCCTTGATGAGAACAGATCCCTGGTGCATAACCCCACGAGTGATCGTGTAGACTGTTCCTCCTTCGATAAGAATGACGTCTCTTTTCTTCTCACTTTCAGGTTTTGCCTTTGCGTTTTCCTCTGACTGCGGTTGTGGCCTTGCTGCTTGGAGAGGGATTAAAAGTAAAAGGGCAGTAAGAATAAAAGGGACGATAAACGATTTATAAGATATCTTCATCGAACGAATTTCCCCCCAGACATGACCTTCTCTATGACCGGGATATTCTTCAAAGGATCATCTTTGAAAACGATAAGGTCCGCTCTTTTTCCCTTCTCCAGGCTTCCTAGGAACTTGTCTATCCCTAATATCTCAGCAGGAACGATGGTTACCCCCTTCAACAGCACATCCTCCTTCACTCCATACAGGAAAAGTTTATTCAGATAATCGAACAGATGAATTTGATCATCTATGCCCCCAGGAGCCTGGAAGGCTATCTTCAAGCCCAATCCCTGGCATTTCAAAACGAAGTTTGTCCTTTCTATGCGTTCATACATCACTTGAGCTGACCCGATAATCGGACCAAGAATTATGGAGATATTTTTTTCTTTCAAAAGAGATCCGGCTTTGTAAACATCCGGACCTCCCCTTACGATGACTCTTGCTTTCTGATATGCGGAGATAAGAGCCATAAGATGGGAAAGGGCATCCGGTGTACTGCATTCTGCTAGCAGAGGGAGCTTGCCCTCGATAACCTCCATGAAGATCTTTGTGGACTCGCTGATCCGCTCCTCTTCCTCTAGCTCCTCCTGCTTTTTCTCGTCTTCATCCTTCTTTTTGTCCTTCTCGCTTTTTTGCTTCTCCTCCTCTGCCTTCTTTTTTTCCTCCTCTATCTTCTTCTGGGCTTCTTCCAGGGCTCCCTTCATCATACTCCAGAAGGGAGTGTTAACAGAGACATTTATCTTCAAAAAGGCTTTGTCTTTGATCAGGATATCCTTCAGCGTCTTTTTTCCGGGTCTGATCACGGCTCCCAGACCCGCAATGCCGGCAGGGAGAGGAGACACTGCAATGGCGGTGAAGCCATTCATCAATGCCAGGCTGTAATCCGGGTGTTCGGGATAGATGGAGTACAAAACCGGATAATAAGCCAGATTATGAACTGTAGGTCCTGACCTCACTGCTTCCAAAAGCTCTTCCATGGGGGGTTGGGGCATCCCGAGGTTTGAATCGGGAGAAACGACTCCTGGCATGATGAACTTATCCGAAAAATCGAAGATTTCCGCCTCAGGAGGAACCTCGATTTCCGTTCCTATTTCTGAGATAAGGTCACCTTGAACGAGGATGATTCCCTTCTCGATGATCCCCTTCGTAATGGTGTGGATTGTGCCCGCCTTGATGGCCAGCGTCCTCTCCTGTCCCGAGAGCCCGAAAAAGAAAAGCAGCAGCGCAAGGATTCCCACAGCAGGTGCAAATTTAAATTTGTGTTTCATTCGATATCCCCGATCAGTACCTCTGACCATCCTTCGAAACCTCATAGACGATCTTTCCATTGATCATGGTGAAAATGACATGGCTTCTCACATCCAGAGGATTGCCGGTCCAGAGCACAAGATCCGCATCCTTTCCTGCCTCTATACTTCCCACACGATCATCGATCCCAAAGGCCCGCGCACCGTTGATGGTAATGCCTTCTAGAGCCAGCTTTTCATCTAAACCCAGCCGCACAGCCATAGCAGCCTGGAGAAACAGCTTCTCTTCCCCGCCACCTACTGCATCAGTGTTTATCGATATGTTTTTCACTCCTCCTTTGGCATATTCTGTAATGATTCCATAAAAGGAGCCCTCCTCGAAATCGTACAGGCGTGGTCCGCAATCAAAGTGGACTTTTCTCGTAGCGACCGCTTGGGCATTCCGATAGGCTCCGAACTCACCATGGGTAATCACCGCATTCTCCATGCCCAGTTCATCGTGATACATCCGGAACACAGATTGAACCGGCTGGAACCAGGCACAATGGACAAAGACAGGAAGGATTCCGTCAAAAACCTCCTGTATGTACTCGAACCTGATGTCCTTCTCCGGCTTAACCTTCGAGGCCCCGGACTCATAAGCCTTGCATTCTTCATAGTAGTCTTTGATCTGGTGCATCAACTCCCTGAGATGCCACGTCATACCCATCCGACCCGTCCCGATCTCTCCTGACCAGACTCTCTCTGGATTTCCAGCCTGGGCAATTTTCAACACACCCGGGAAGCGCAGCACCACCTCGTCGAGGTCATCTCCCGCTGTTTTCATGATGATACCCGTTCCACCGTTGTTGCTTCCGCTTCCCGGGATGTGATTGATGGTCGTCACGCCAGCAGCCACAGCGTGTTTGAGTGCAGGGGTGTTCAAGGCGATGGTGTCTAGAATCCGGAGACCCGGATTGAGTGAATAAACCATATCATTGATATCGCCGTAACCTTCCCCACCCGTATGCGAGTGAATGTCCACAAATCCAGGCAGTAACCAGTTCTGTGAAGCATCGATCTCCGTGTATCCTGCGGGAATAGAGATGTCTTGCCCCACTTTTTCTATCTTGCCTTCTCGCACCAGAACCACTCCATCTTGGAAGATACCCTGGGTGATAGTAAGGATCTTTCCCGCCTTGATGGCATACTTAGGAAGTTTCTTTGAAGCTGCTAATTCAGTCACGGTTAGAAACAGACAAAGGAGCACACACAAGACCATTCGTATATTATTATGTTTCATCTTTATGAACTCCCATTTTTATTCATCGAAATAAACCCCTTTGCCGCTTATATAAACCTCTTTCACCCTGGTTTCCAGCTCAAAGGGTTCTCCGTCCAGGACCACAAAATCTGCTTGTTTGCCCACAGCAATAGAACCCACTCTGTTGGGAATCCCCAGGATTTGGGCTGGATGAGCGGTTACCGTGTCCAGTGCATCTCCAATGGATAACCCGTTCTGGACAGCATAGGTCAACTGATAAAGGAGAAAGGATGTATCGTTGGAAGAATGCGAGCAAAAAGCGACAGGAATATTATTCGCTAAAAGTTCCTGGATATAATTGATTTTCCCTCCCTTTTTGACAAGGATGCTCTCAGGGCCTGCTATGATGGACACCTTTCTAGAAGATATCTCCAGTGGGATTTTGTGAGCTTCATGGCCTCCGACAAGCACCAGACGAATCCTGAAGTCCTCCCTGATTTTGAGTGCGGCCTGGATCTCATTGATCTTAGAGGCCCGGATAAGAGCGGGGATTTTCCGATCAAGGACCTGAAGGACTGCCTCATGATTCTCGTTCTTTCTGGGTTCTTTGGGCTCTTTGACCTCTTTCTCTGCCTCTTCTCCTTCTTTTCCCTTCTCCTTTTGTTTGTCTTTGCCTTCTTTCTCCTGCGCCTGGAATTTCTTCAGGTCCTTTCCGTACTTCTCCCACTCCTTCCTGTAATCCTGGGCATCCTGAAACACCTTGACTAAATCTCCGTAGCGCTTCATTACATTCCTATCTCCAGAAAAAGAAAAGACCATTCCTGCAGGATCCAGCATATAAAAATCAGAGGGAGCGTCTGCAAAAAGTCTTGCCACAAACGGAATTCCACCTAAAAGATTGTCCGTGGGAATCGCTATGCTGGCAGAAGTTATCCCCTGGCTTAGGAATTTTTTAAACCACGAATCTCCGTAGAAGACCGCATCGGATGCTTTGAAGCGCGCCTCTATCTGTGGCGGAGGGGACTCTCGCTCTCTCTGGCCAAAATACAGCCGATAAATTCCCTCCAGAGGTTTCCGCCAGGGAGTCGGCGGCTCTGTCCTGACGTTGAAATCCTCCTGATGAAATCCCAAGTGGGTAAAGGCATCGATGAGCCCTGGGATGATAATTTTATCCGAGAGGTCGATCACAAACGCCTCTCTTGGCGGCTTGGCTTTCTCATCCAACTTGGTGATCTTTCCTTCTTTTATGAGGATTCCACCGTTGATGATGATTCGACCGTCATCACTCGTATAAATCTTTTTGGCCTTTATATAGATGGTCTCGTCTGGTTGGGCATACACCCTGGTAGATGTCAAGGCAGCGTAAATCAAAACAAAAACCATAAGTGTGGACCAACTTTGCTTATTCCTCATAGACGAATTGTCCTTCTCTCATAACCTTTTCTAAACGGGGAAGAGGTGCTCCTCGAGCTTTTTTGAAAAATAGAATATCGGCATCCCTTCCTTTTCCCAGATTTCCTATTTTCCCCTCGAGACCAAAGATTTTCGCCGAATTAATGGTGATAGTCTCGACGAGTTTCTCCTCGGAAATCCCGAACTTCTGAAAATACTGAGCGACCCAAAACAGGTCAGGTAAATACCTCTCATCATCTGGAGTTATTGACACCAGAATTCCTTTTTGGATCAGGGCAGGAATACTTCTCATATGCTTTCCCCATGCAGGCTTTTCCCCTGAGTCTTGGTAGGTAAACAGTCCATTGGGCCTGACATGAGCTTCGGCGATCACCGAGACATGGTTCTCCTTTAGAATATCCGCCAGCCTGTAGGCCTCGGCGGCACCCTGAATGACCAAAGGCATGTTGACTGTCTTTGAAAATTGGATGGCCTGAAGGATATCAGATGCCTTCTGGCATCGAACAATCAGGGGCAAATCCTGCTCTTGAGCCTTTTCCAGAGAATGAGAGATACTCTGGAAATATCTGGCCAGCTCACCTGAATAGGCATCAAAACGAAACAGTTCATGCAACAGCCAGTGGGCACCTAGGCTCGAGGAGGGGAATTGTCTAAAGGATGGAGTAAGGGGATTTTCTGGACTTACTGGGGCAGGAAACACATCTGTCATGGGGGGAAGAATCGCTTCTTTCCCCAAATTCACATTCAAGGCTGCCTCTTCCCTCAGAAGCAAAGCTTTCTTTCCTCCCTTTTCCAGAAATAATCCGGTTCGCAGGCATGGCTACAAAGGCCGATGTAATGCCTCCTCGCAGATACTGGATGTAATCTCCGTGGAAATCGAATCTGTCGAGAGCTGAAGCTTGGGGAGAAAAAGACTCGAAATTTCTTATTCCTTCGGGAGTAAAAAGACCTGAAGGGGCCACAAATCCAGGATAGAGGATATAACCTTGGGCATCGATGACTTCAATTCCCTCTGGAATTTGAACGTTCTCACCAATATCGACGATCTTCCCCTCTCTGATCAGGATTATTCCGGATTTCAAGATCTCCCCATTCATGGTATGGATTTCGCCGCCTCGAATAGCGATTGTCTCTCCGGATAGGGAAATTCCCCAGCAGAAGAAGATAAGTAGGCCAAGACAAACCATAGTTTTGCGCATCGAAATCTCTCTTTGCCTTCTCATCTTTCCCCTATTCATATTTGATGATCTTCTCCTCCAACAGTTTTTTCAACTCCTTGTCTTTCTCCCTATCATAAACAGATTTCCCGTCGATATACACATACTCAACCTTTGTCGAAAGCTTAAAAGGGTCATCGCTCAAAACCGCAAAATGAGCCAGTTTCCCCTTATCAATCGAACCGACAAGGTTGGTGGCACCCAAAATCTGGGCAGGAATGATGGTGATAGCCTTCAGGGCCTCTTCAGGATCCAGACCACTTTGAATGGCCCTCATCGCTTGATAAAAAAGGCTTCTGGTCTGGACTTTCGCAGGGTCGGATTGGAGAGCGAACTCCACACCCTTTTCATGAAAGGCTTTGGCGACTTCAATCTTCTTGACCTCATCTGTAAGAGGATCTCGCTCGAAATAGACGAGTTCAGGATCGAGGATGACAGTGAGTTTTTTTTCGGCAACAAAATCCGCTGCCTTATAGCATTCAGGACCCAAAAGATAGACAGACTGAAAGCCATACTTCTCCGATAGATCGTGAGCCCGGACCACATCCGAAGGACTCAGGCAGTAGATGAAAGCTTTATAGCGTCCTCTGAGCAGGTCAGCCACAGATTCATATTTCACCCGCTCGGGAGAACGGAAAGAACCAGGAGTAGAGACCATTTTTTCCTCTTCCTTCTGCTCGGCTTTCTCTTGCTCCTCCAGATACTCTTTTGTTTCGTTGAAATAACGGCGGAGCTGGGCCATGACTCCCATCCTGGTCTGCGCAGAAGTACCTGCTACTGAAATCTTCATTCCTGATTCAGGGATGAGCAGCATATCCTCAACAACCAAGCCCACAGATTTAACCACAGCTCCCTTTCCTCCGAGGATGGTATCGTTTCCAGGCATGATGTTGAGGGTTGTCACTCCGTCCTTTAAGGCTGTTTGAAAAGCGTCATGGGATGTATCAATGTTGTCCAGCACCGTGACGAATGGCGTGAGGGGATTGGTCTCATTGGCGACGTCGTAGCCTCGGGCTGCATGGGCCTCTACTAGGCCTGGCAGGATAACTTTCTGACTAAAATCGATGACCTCGGCATTCCAGGGAATTTCAACTCCAGGACCGACCTCCTTTATCTTCCCATCTTGAATCAGAATCACCCCATTCTCGATAATGCCGTGGGACCCGGTGTATATCTTTTTCGCCTTGACGGCAGTGATTTGAGCATCAAGAATCAACGGGAAAAGGAGAAAGATCACAAAACCAAAGGATACAATCCTAAAAAATCCAAATTCTCTTTTCATCGGGTCTCTCCGTTAAAACTATTTATTCGGATCCAAAATCTTGCCGTCTATCATCACTCCCTCAAGGCAGGAGGAGGGCTCGAAAGGATCACCGTTGAAGATCAGGAGGTCAGCATCTTTGCCTTTGGTGATAGAACCTATCCTATCCTCGACACCCAGAATTCTGGCCGCATCCAGCGTGAGGGCTTTCAAGGCTCCTTCTTTAGCCAATCCCAGCTCGACAGCGTAGATGGCTTCGTACCTCAAAGCATCTATGGGGCATTCCTCATTGTTTTGGAAAGCAAAGGGAATGCCTTTTTCGGCCAAAAGAACCGGAGTCTGGGCTAGATACATGTCGTCTTCTCGGTTGAAATCTCCCCTTCCCTTTCTCTTGTATACCGGGCCATAGATCACAGGGATCTTCTTTGCTTTTAGGTCGTCAAGATACCTATAGGCATCCACTCCATCCTCGAGGATCCAACGATAACCGAATTCCTCCATCAATCGGAAAGCTGTTTGGATATCCATGTAGGATCTGGCTCTAATCCGCAAAGGAAGGCTTCCCTCTAAGACCCTGCGCAGAAGGAGCTCTTCTGGACTAAGCTCGGTGTCAGGCATATGGCTTTTGTTTTGCAGGTTGGTCAGCTCATAGCGGACTATGAAAACCACTCCCATGCGGTTCTGGGGGCGTCTTGTTCGAAGGTTAGCCGGATTCACAAAACGAGGGGGAGCATTCCCCAGTCCTGGTTCTCGTCCTAAAACAACCTTCAGATGAACGCGATCGCGGACCAGCATATCCTGGGGGGCTTTGCCCTTTGTTTTCAGAACCGTTCCTGTACCGTTGAAGACATTCCTGTTGCCTGGGGCCAGATAGACGCATGTCACACCACCGCTCCAAGCCCTGTGAAAGTCCTCGGCCTTGGGATTTATGGAGTACAGAAGATTCATCTCTGGCGTAGACTCCCATCCCTCTTCATTCTTTTGGTTTACAGCATTCATGGTGGCATTGGCTGCGATGAAACCGGGTGTAAGGACTTTAGATTTGAAATCACGGATATCCGTATCCTTCTCAACAGGATTGGCCTTTCCTATAAAGGCTATTTTTCCGTCTCTAACAACGATGAATACATCCTTGAGGACATTGCCATCCCCTACGAGCACAGTTCCTGCTTTGATGACCAAAGAATCTTGGGCATTCAAGAAAAAAACAAAAATGGAAAGGAAGGATAAGAATCTCAGAGATACTCGAAGGGCTTTTTGAAGGTATCGTGATTTCATGAGATCATTTCTTCTCTTCAAAAACTGGTCGGCCGTTTACATAAACGGCTACGATCCGGGAACTCAAATCCAAGGGTTCTCCTGAGAGGATTACCATATCGGCATCCTTTCCTTCTTCCAAGGAACCCACTGCGTGATCGACTCCGAGAATCCTTGCAGGATTGATGGTTATGGTCTTCAAAGCCTCCTCTTGTGAGACCCCCTGGTGAACCAATAACAAAGCCGAAAAACGCAATCCCCAGGGCTCACCCTCTGGCATATGGCTCACAAACGCGGTTTTGATACCCTGGTCAACAAGGAGAGCGGCGTTCCTGGAGATCTTTTCAGGATACGAGGGGAGTATGGAGGAGAAGAGAACGGGGATTTCTCTCTCTTTTAAAGGTTCGATCAAAAGATGGGCTTCCTCACCTCCCACAATCGTTCCTTCCAAGTTCCATGCTTCAAGCCAATCCAAGGCAGTGTTGATTTCCTCAATGCTTGAGGCCGCTATCAAGGGTTCGAGGTCTCCCTTCAACAATGTCCGGATACCCTGCTGCTCGAAGATCATCTCTCTTCTGCTTTCCTGTTTGGCTTTGACGGCCATCATCCTATCGCTGAGGATTTTCTCTGCTCCCATCAGGGAAGTTGGTGCACGGTCTGGGCTTTGTACCTCTGCATTGAAAGAAATTTTCAGGAAAGCTTTCTCTTTTAATAAGGACAGGAGTGCATGCTCTGGGGACAACTTGAAGACAGAGCTTATCCCCCCTACCAGGTTCTCGTTTCTAGGAGCGAAATTCACAGTCGTGATGCCCGAGAGCAACGCATTTTTCACTTCAAGACAAAAGGGATCAAACGCCACGTAGGCGACCAAATCCGAAGTAATCACTTCTGTATTTTCCAAAAGGCGGTGAAACCCGGATAAATAGGTGTGGGCATCTACCATGCCCGGCATGATGCATTTTCCTGAATAATCCTCGATGGGAAGGGATGGCAAGGTTTCCCCCTGGATAACCTCTCTGATTTTCCCTCCCTCGACGAGCAAAGCAGCATCCTTCAGGATTCCCTTGGCACTGGAAGTATAGATTTTTGCTCCTTTGATCAAAAAGGTTTCCTCGGCTCCTCCGTTAAGAAGCCATGCTCCTCCAACAAGCAGGAAGACACACCCAATAAGGAATGCCGGCTGGTTTTTTCTCATCTTTCTCTCTTCCAGACGGTTGATCCATCTACAAAGACCATGTCCACGATGGAAAGGGAATTCAGCGGTTCACCGTTCAGGACCACCATATCCGCATCCTTCCCTGCTTCAAGGCTCCCGACGCGGTCCTCAACACCCAAGATTTCGGCTGCTGCCGATGTTATGGCACGCAGGGCTGACTCAGGATCCATGCCCTTTTTAACAAGGAAGCCCGCATAAAATCTCATGAATCGGGCCGAATATGGAAAGTGATCTGGTGGAATGAGAGCGAACGGAACCTGAGAAGTGGCCAGTTCCATCCATATTCCGTTTTCTTGTTCTTCGGAAGGGCTTGTTTCATCGGAGTAGAAAAGTTCACCTCCCCTGATTCTAAGAAGGCTTGAACCATACCCTTTTTCGCCTCCTGG